>Ga0181593_10000020_pt1 | contig 135247 bp, 133 predicted proteins | sample 071ome_19_FD_133756 | JGI IMG/M metagenome (GOLD analysis project Ga0181593, IMG submission 133756) | Coastal salt marsh microbial communities from the Groves Creek Marsh, Skidaway Island, Georgia - 071413AT metaG (megahit assembly) | ecosystem: Environmental > Aquatic > Marine > Intertidal... | reverse complement strand
GGCGCTGTTTATCGCAGCATCTTCCCAGCAAGCACCCACTTCTATTGCTTAATCTACTTTTTAAAGAGCCAAAAAACCCCCGTGCCCATCGACACAGAGGCCGCGTATTATACGCGTATAGGCAAACTGCGCAAGAGAAGATATGAGGAAATTGCAACTATTTGCAGCGGCCATTGGAAAGCCGAAAAACCGCCAATTTTATGGCAGAAATGCCATGCAGCAATAAGGCCCGATCAGGCCAGTTTTATCAGGTGAAACAGCTTCTTACCGCGCTTAAGGACAAAGAACCGGCCAGCAAGGGCCTTGTCTCTATCCAGCGCCAGATCTGGGCTGGTGACGATTTCGCCGTTTAGAGACACGGCGTTATTACCAATAAATTCCCGCGCCATCTTGTTGGACTTGGCCAACTCAGTACTCACGAGGGCTTCCACGATGCCCGGAGCTTGCCCATCCAACTGAGTACAGGGCAGTCCGTCCTGCTCCAACTGTTGCAGGTCAGATTCGGTGAGCGTGTCGATGGCCCCGGAAAACAGAGCTTCGCTGATGCGAATTGCAGCGGTAACACCCGCCTCACCATGTAACAAACGCGTCACCTCCTTCGCCAGGATGGCTTGCGCTTCGGGACGAGTCTCGGATGCCTTGTCACTACGCTCAATCTCATCAATTTCAGACACGGCAAGAAAAGTGAAATATCGCAGGTACTTGTAGACATCCGCATCAGCGGTGTTAAGCCAGAATTGATACATGGCATAAGGGGAGGTTTTATTGGGGGAAATCCAGATTGTCCCGCTTTCAGTCTTGCCGAATTTAGTCCCGTCGGACTTGGTGACAAGAGGCAAAGTCAGCCCATAAACCTGTTTCTGATGCAGGCGGCGGGTCAAGTCGATACCCCCAGTGATGTTTCCCCACTGATCGCTACCACCTACCTGCAAAGTACAATCATAGCGCCGGGCCAGTTCGGCAAAATCATACGACTGCAGAATCATGTAACTGAATTCAGTGTACGAAATGCCCTCGCCTTCGCGCTCAATACGCTGCTTGACGGATTCCTTTTGCACCATGGCATTGACCGAGAAATGCTTTCCAACATCACGCAGAAAACTCAGAACATCCAGGCCCTGGGTCCATTCCAGGTTATTCACCAGTACTGCTGAGTTATCACCACAATCGAAGTCGAGAAACTGGCTCAGTTGCGGCTTCAGGCGCTCGACCCATTCACGCACAATCTCCGACGAATTGAGCTGGCGCTCGCTCGATTTGAAACTGGGGTCGCCAATCAATCCGGTGGCACCGCCAACGAGAGCGATGGGCTTGTGCCCGGCCATCTGAAATCTTTTTAGTGCCAATAGAGGCACCAGGCTGCCAATATGCAGACTTTCTGCCGTAGGGTCGAAACCACAATAAAGGGTGCGACTAGCCCCTTTCAGGTGTGTCAGCAATTCATCGCCACCAGCTAGTTGGGATACCAGACCCCTGTCTTGCAGATCCTCTATAATGTTGATTCCTGTCGCCATAGTCCTGATCTAAGTTTATCCAAGTGCTTCAAATGTTAAGAAATTCCCCATTTTTGCCGACCAAGCTAGAGAACGGAACGTCAAAGCGTGTCGAAAAGCGCAGATTTTACACGAGATGTTGTCTAAAGTATGGCAATCGCGCTCAGTTGGCTGGGAATTGCAGTGCCAATTGTTATAATCTCGCGCTTTCGCAAACCCATGGTGGAGTGACGTAGTGAATAAAAAGGACATACCTGGTCTGGCCAGGCACTTCCTGGAAAAGTACTACCCTCGAGACTACCTATATATAGCAGGTGGATTGTCGCTCGCCCTCATATTACTTGTCGTGCTTCCAGGCGGTGATGCGAACCCTGAGGCAGATCGCGTGACGATCGCACTGGACGTGCCGGTGAGTACCGAGAGCACCGAAATATCCGACGTAAACATCGAGAGCGATGTTGTGCTGGAAGACTTCGTGGTTACCGAGCCAGTAGTTGAGCCACAACCAGAAGCAGTTAATCCCGCCGTGCAATGGCAAAATGTCGAGGCTCGATCTGGCGACAGTTTGTCTGCTATTTTTTCAAAAGTTGGCCTCAATGATCAGGACGTTTACAGACTGCTTAATAGTAGTGATGAAGCAAAAATTCTCAACCGTATATATCCCGGTTACCAGTTTGACTTCATGATTCCCGACTCCGGAGAATTGGAACAACTAAGAGTACTCAAGTCCCCACTGGAAGGTTACTTGTTTACGCGCAATGAAAGTAATTACTCGGTTGAAACTATTCTTAAACAACCGGAAATCAGGACTGCATTCAAAGTCGGCACCATTACCGACAGCCTCTTTGTTGCTGGCCAACAGGAATCCATCCCCGCCCAAAGCATTATGGAAATGGCGAATATCTTTGGTGGTGTTATCGATTTCATTCTGGATCCACGCCGCGGCGATCAGTTCAGTATTCTCTATCAAGAGCTATACCTTGACGGAGAATTTATCGGCAACGGTGAAATCATAGCGTCGCAATATATAAATGAAGGAAGGCAGTACATTGCTGTTCGCTATCTGGACGAAGCCGGTGAACTGGGTTACTACAACCCCGAAGGCGAAAGCATGCGCAAAGCGTTCCTGCGCAATCCTCTGGATGTGTTCCGAATCAGCTCCAACTTCAATCCCAATCGCCGCCACCCAATTCTCAATACAATTCGCGCCCACAAAGGCACAGACTATGCGGCGCCAACGGGCACACCAGTACGTGCTACCAGTGACGGCAGAGTCACCTGGGCGGCACGCAATGGTTCCTTTGGTAATCTGGTTGTCCTGCAACACGCCGGTAGTTTCGAAACCAAGTATGCCCACCTCTCACGTTATGCAGTGCGCCGGGGCGAACGCGTAAGACAGGGCGACGTTATCGGTTATGTGGGCGCCACCGGCGGAGCAACCGGCCCGCATCTGCATTACGAATTCCTTATGAACGGCGTACATCAGAATCCACGCACAATACATGATCGTCTTCCCAAAGCAGAATCGGTCAGTCCGGAAGAATTAGATCGTTTCCGGGAACAAACCGCGCCTTTACTACAGCAGTTTACCGAACTCCACGATTCACGGCTTTTAACCCTCACTCAGCAAAACGCTGACTGAGATGAAATTCAATGAACAATGCTGATCTGTACATTGGGCTGATCTCCGGCACCAGCGTTGACGGTGTGGACTGTGCGCTGGTCAGATTCGAAGGTAACTCTCCCCAGGTAATTGGCACCGCATTTACTCCCACACCAAAAGACTTGCGCGAACAAATCCTCGCCCTTTGCACAGGACAAAATATCAGTCTCGAAATCTACGGCCAGGTTGATATTGCCATTGGCCGAATGTTCGCAAATGCAGCACTGGAATTAATCGAGTCCAAAGGAGTTGCGGCCAGCGATGTCGCAGCGATCGGCAGCCACGGTCAAACCGTATTTCACGAACCGGATTCAGATTTGCCATTTTCCTTGCAGCTTGGTGACCCCAATAGCATCGCGCAATTAACCGGCATCACGACCATTGCCGACATCCGCCGTCGTGACATGGCGGTCGGCGGTGAGGGCGCACCGCTGGCCCCATTGCTGCATCGCAATTGTCTGGCCAGCAGCGAGTTTGATCGTGTCATCGTAAACGTCGGTGGCATTGCCAATATTACGATTCTGCGTAAAGACGGATCATGCCTGGCCTTCGACACTGGTCCGGCGAACGTACTAATGGACCACTGGATTGAAGCGCGCAAGGGTGAGCGCTTTGACGAAGATGGCGCCTGGGCAGCAGAGGGGGAAGTCGATTCGGCCTTACTAATGGAGCTTATGGATGAGCCGTATTTCAGTGAACCCTACCCCAAAAGCACCGGCCGGGAATTGTTCAATGCGCAGTGGTTAGAAGAGCGCCTGAGTCGTGTCACCCGCATCATGCAACCGCAAGATGTTCAGCGCACGCTATTAGAGTTAACAGCCAAGTCCATAACCACCGCGATCCATGAACATGTGCAACCCGATCAGGTATTCCTATGCGGTGGCGGCGCCCAAAATGATTTTCTCATGACCCGACTGCAGACTCTCCTGCAACCGGCATCCGTAGAATCGACTGCCTCGATCGGAATTGAGCCGGATTGGGTAGAAGCGATTGCTTTTGCATGGATTGCCAGAGAAACTTTGGCCGGCAGAACTATCGACACAACAACACTCACCGGCGCCAGCCAACCGGTTATCCTGGGTGGGATCTATCAGGGATAAATGTTGGAGCTAATGCAAGCTCTCAGACGGTAAACGATGAACCGCAGCCACAGGTCGAAGAGGCCATTGGATTGTTAACTACAAAGCGTGAGCCTTCGAGCCCTTCTACATAGTCAATTTTGGCACCAACCAGATACTGGTAACTCAAGGGGTCGACCAGTAGCTTGGCCCCCTTGTTTTCAATGACTGTGTCGTCGTCGCTGACATCCTCGTCGAAAGAAAATCCATACTGAAACCCCGAACACCCGCCACCAGTGACGAACACCCGCAGTTTTAGATTATCGTTACCCTCTTCCGTAATCAGACTCTGCACCTTGTTGGCGGCATTGTCTGTTAGCGACATAATGATAGGGTCTTGAGCTTGTACGACTGACATAAGAAAATCCGGTTGAAAGAGCGCGGCAAACCTGACGCCACCTCCCGATTATCGCAATAACCAAGTAATTTAGTCAATTATAGGTTCGTGAGCCTAATCAACTCTCGCTGGTTGTATTCTGCTCATAGGAGAGTTTGCGCTTCTCTGCTGCCAGGCGCTTGGTTTCGCTTTGGGAAGAAGCAATATGCATCAGGTTGCCGTTTACCTCTGACCCCATCACCATTTCAATCAAATTGTAATAAACATTACCCACAACTACTGCCTTTGCAGCAAGTTCCAGGTGGTCAGTGGATCTGACATCGCCCTGTACCAGACCATTAACTATGGCAGATGGTACGCAAATCTCCCCTTCTACAGCGCCATTTTCGGCCAGACGAATCAACCCTTTGGAGTCATCTTCGGCGTAGATATTGCCTTTGACCCTGCCTTCAATGATCAGCTCACCGGTGAAATGAATATCACCAACGACTTCAGTTGAACGCGATATTAAAGTGTGTGCCGGGCCGCGGCTTTTAATCGCGTCGTTAGACTTGCCGAACATATTGCGCTCCTTCATCCACTTCAATGCGAACTAATAATGACTTCATGCGCCTTTCACTACTCACCTTCCACTACTCACCTTCCACCACCCAACTGAAATCCTGGGCAATGTTTTTCTCTACCGGTTCAGTAGAGACCGCAGATATTTGAATGCGATCAGGGCGAAATCCTGCTGGTAGTGCCAGTTCGCCTTCGATATTCTGAAAATACCTGAACCGTAACCTGATATCCAATTGCTCCTGATTGTCAGAAAGATCGCGCAATGGATAGACCACCTGATCATTATCCTGCCGGCCGATCAAACTCACGTTCACGTGCCCGGTCAAATAGGAATCCCCATCCGCGTCCTGTTGCCGCATTACCAATTTATAGCGGAAGCGATCTGGATCGCTAGTGGCGCTTATATCAAACTGGCCTATAACCAAACCAGTTGATTCAGTTTCTTCACCCACAACTTGTCGATAATAAACAACATCCTGCTCCAGTTGTGCGACGCGTTCACGTAAATCGCGGATAGTGGTTTGCGCTTCGGCGTTAACACGTTGATCCATAACTGTTGAACGGCCCAGCACTGCGACCTGACGCCTGAAGTCACTATTTTCCGCTCGCAATATTGCGAGTTCCTGGCTTAGCTCACTGACGTCAGACTCAGAGATTGCCTGGACCTGATAAGCACGATACTGCCCGACATAATAGGCACCGAGCGCCACCACAACGACAACTGCAAACAGGTACACAGCATAGATGGCCTTGCGCCCGGGCCGATGGGGCACCACCACCATCTTTTGTTGCTTGCTACCTTTAACTACGTTTGGCATCAGTTACTCCAGTGCAATATCTAAACGCATCGAGTTAGGGAACCAATGCGATTCCGGTTAACCCCGAACTTTCATCCAGACCAAACATAATATTCATGATTTGCACTGCCTGGCCCGATGCACCTTTTACAAGATTATCCTCTGCAGACAAAACTACAATAGTTTGAGTTTCAGGTGAGAAAGTCACTGCGAGCTGGCACATGTTCGAACCTTTCACATTACGCGTTGCCGGCACTTGCCCTTGCGGCAGAACATCAACGAAGGGCTCGTTTGCGTAGCGCTTCTCATAAAGTGACTGCAAGGCTTCAATACTGATCTCAATGCCGTCCCTGGCAGGCGCGTACAGCGTTGCCAGAATTCCCCGAATCATGGGTGTGAGATGCGGAATAAATGTAAGTCCTACAGCAGTCGAACTGGCAAGAGATAACTGTTGCGTTATTTCCGGGTGATGTCGATGTCCGGTAACAGCATAGGCCTTGATGGATTCAGTTGCTTCGCAGAGGAGAAAGTCTTCGACGGCTTTGCGCCCCGCCCCGCTCACTCCTGATTTTGCATCGGCTATCAAGCGTCCGGTTTGCACCAGATTCGCTTCGAGAAGTGGCAACAGACCCAGCTGAATCGCGGTTGGGTAACAACCCGGGGCTGCGACCAATTGCGCTTTCGCTATTGCCTCGCGATTGGTTTCTGGAAGACCGTAAACAGCGCTGGCAACCAGATCAGGACACGCATGGGACGTCTTGTACCACTGCTCCCACAAAGCAATATCCTTGATGCGAAAATCCGCACTTAGATCGATGACTTTTGCGCCAGTGGCAAGAATCTCTGGAACAGAATCCATGGCAACACCATGGGGAGTGGCAAAAAATACCACATCACAGGCGCTCAGGGCGGCTTTATCGGGCGCGACAAATTCCAGATCAATCTGGCCACGCAGGCTGGGAAAGTGGCTTGCAACAGATTTGCCAGCCAGCTCGCGGGAAGTTACTGCCTCAAGCTCCACATCAGGATGTGGCAGGAGGAGTCTTAATAACTCTATCCCGGTATAACCTGTAGCTCCGATAATGCCTGCTTTAATCACGAATGGTCCGCCTGCCTGATGGCCTGACTCAATTTGATTGGACGGCGTATGTTACACGCCACTACTCAGAATGCAATAATTGCAGCTACTACAGCCTTGCAAATCAACAGCTTAGAGGCTAAATCTGTTATTCTTTGCGGAGCTGGCGCGAATGCAACGGCCAGCACCTGAAATTGGGGATTTTTCATGCTCTGGATTAAGGCATTTCACATCATCGCTGTAGTCTGCTGGTTTAGCGGATTGTTTTACTTGCCCCGGCTTTTTGTCTACCACAGTATGAGCGAAGATCAGGTAAGCAGGGACCGCTTCGTCATTATGGAGCGTAAATTATTCTGGGGCATCACTACGCCAGCGGGAATTGCCTCCGTCCTCCTGGGAATGTGGTTGTTATTCCTGAATCTCGAATATTATATGGCCTGGTGGTGGATGCATGCCAAATTCAATCTCGTCTTATTGCTAATTGTGTATCACTTTTTCTGCTGGCGTTATCTGGGACAATTACGCGCGAACCAATGCAACCGCAGCCACAAATTTTTCCGAATCTTTAACGAACTGCCGGTATTTTTATTGGTTGGCATAGTCATACTGATTGTCGTCAAACCGGTTTTCTAACTCGTTCAATCCGGCACGCTGTAAGATCATGCATTCAGAAAAACCCATAGTAATGTGCTTTTCCGGGCTGGACACCACCGGAGGCGCCGGCTTGCAGGCGGACATCGAGACGCTGTTCAGCCTCGGTTGCCATTGCGCTCCGGTGGCAACAGCACTTACTGTACAGAACACGCAGCATGTCATCAGCAGTGAACCCACAGATGCGACACTAATTGTGCAGCAGGCCCGTGCCGTACTCGAAGACATGAATATCAAATGTTTCAAACTGGGCGTTGTCGGTAGTATCGAAGCGGTTGAAGTGATTCATACCGTTCTCAATGATTACCCTGGCATTCCAGTGATCATTGATCCGGTGCTTTCTGCAGGCGGAGGATTCAGCTTCGGCGAATCGAATCTCATCGATGCGATTCGATCACTGCTCTTGCCACTCTGTACTGTACTCACTCCCAATGTCGATGAAATTGCCCGGTTATCACCAACGGCCGACTCCCATGATGCCTGTGCCAATGAAATCATGGAGCTCGGGTGCCAGCATGTGTTGCTAACTGGCACGCACTCCGCAACACCTGATGTCGTGAATTGTTTTTATGCCGAGCACATGGATGTCATCACGTTTAACTGGCCAAGGCTGGAAAATACCTACCACGGTTCCGGTTGCACGCTCGCCGCTGCTGTCGCTGGCTATATCGCCCATGGTCTGCCCATGCACGACGCCATCCAGCAAGCCCAACGCTTTACCTGGGAAGCGCTGCAACATGGCACACGCATGGGCATGGGCCAACTAATCCCGAATCGCAGTTACTGGAATATCGAAGGCCTTGAATAGCAGCAAATATCTCTCCGGCGTGTATGCCATTACTGATGATGATCTGCTTCCTGATGCCATTCTTGTTGCATCAGTGGAACAGGCATTGGCCAATGGCGTGTCGCTGGTGCAATACCGTAGCAAACAGAAAAACCTGTCGACGCGACTGAAAAGTGCCAGCCGCTTGCTGGAGTGCTGCAGTCGCTACGACATCCCATTAATTATTAATGACGATGTGGATCTGGCGTCCACCATAGGCGCACAAGGGGCTCACCTCGGCACCAAAGATGCAGACATCGCTACAGCGCGGAACAAACTGGGACCAGCCGCTATCATAGGCCGCACGTGTCATGACAGCATCGAGTTGGCGATGCAGGCACAAAACGCTGGTGCCGACTACGTGGCGTTTGGCCGCTTCTATCCAAGCAAGACCAAACCGGGCGCCAGGGGAGCTGATTTACAGGTTCTAGAGCAGGCGAAAACAGTAATCCAGGTTCCTATAGTTGCTATTGGAGGGATCAATGCGGAAAATGGCGCTGCTTTGATCAAGGCAGGCGCAGATATGCTTGCCGTTATTTATGCACTGTTTGGCAGCGGCGATATTGCAAAGGCAAGTCGCAACCTGACCAGCCTGTTCAACCCAACATCTGAACGCAACTAAACCTGGAATCATGCAAACCAAAAACTCCGACAAACTGTACGAACTAGCGCAAAAATTCATCCCGGGTGGTGTCAACTCTCCAGTCCGCGCTTTCAAGGGTGTCGGTGGCGATCCCCTGTTTTTCAAGGCCGGCAAAGGAGCGTATTTAACCGATGTTGATGACAATCAATACGTGGATTATGTAGGCGCCTGGGGGCCGATGATTCTCGGCCATTGCAATCAGCAGGTGGTTGACGCCCTTGCGCAGCAATTGCAAACCGGGCTTGGTTATGGTGCTTCAACCGAAGCCGAAATCGAAATCGCCAGGCAAATCTGCGAACTGGTGCCATCCATTGAGCAAGTCCGCCTGGTTACATCAGGCACTGAAGCTACTATGAGCGCCATCAGACTTGCGCGGGGCTATACCGGCCGCGATAAAGTCGTAAAGTTCGAAGGTTGCTACCATGGTCACGTTGATGGCTTGTTAGTAAAAGCTGGATCAGGCGCACTAACTCTGGGCGAACCAGATTCAAAAGGCGTACCCAAAGCCTACACAGACCTCACCTACGTTCTGCCGTACAACGATGCGGATGCCTTGCAGGAGTTATTTGCCAATGCTGGCGAAGAAATAGCCTGCGTTATTGTAGAACCGGTGGCCGGCAATATGAATTGTGTGCCACCTTTGCCCGAGTTCCTGAGCACACTGCGCGATGTATGCTCCTCTTCAGGCGCAGTCCTGATTTTTGATGAAGTCATGACAGGTTTTCGCGTAGCGCTTGGCGGTGCACAGGAAAAATATGGCGTGACGCCTGATCTCACGACTCTGGGCAAGGTGATTGGAGGTGGGCTGCCAGTCGGTGCATTTGGCGGGCGTAAAGACATCATGGACAAGATCGCGCCCAATGGTCCTGTGTATCAGGCAGGCACCCTGTCAGGAAGTCCCCTGGCTACCGCAGCCGGCCTCGCGATGCTGGAAGCCATTCGTAAACCGGGGTTTCATGACGAATTGGAGCGCCAGACTGCGAAATTGTTATCTGGGCTCCAGCAGCGGGCAGACGCTGCGGGCATACCTTTCACAACCAATCAGGCTGGCGCCATGTTTGGATGTTTTTTTAACACTGCTGATGAAGTCAGATATTTTGATCAAGTGATGACAAGTAACAACGAACATTTTCAAATATTTTTTCATGCAATGCTCGAAAATGGTGTTTACCTGGCGCCTTCTGCATTCGAAGCAGGATTTATTTCTGCCTCGCATCAGGATAAGGAAATTGAAATATCCTTGAATGCCGCAGAAAAGGCATTTGCAGCAATCTCACACAAGAAATAGAAAACGAAACAGGATTACTTTATGGCGAAGTTCGATGTGTATGGCGTGGGCAACGCGCTGGTGGACAAAGAGTTTGAAGTAGATGACAAATTCTTTGCTGTATATGGAATTGAAAAAGGCATAATGACGCTGGTTGACGAGGGTAATCAGAACCAGTTGCTGCATGTACTGGAAACCAAATACCCGCTAAGAACCCAGGCTGGTGGCGGTTCGGCAGCCAATACCCTCTATGCTCTTAGCCAGTTTGGTGGCAATGCCTTCCTCACCTGCAAGGTTGCAAATGATGACAATGGTGATTTCTACTTAAATCAGCTTGGTCATCACAATATTGAAACCAACACCAGTAGTCAGCGCGTGGATGGCACGACTGGTCGTTGTATCGTCATGGTCACTCCCGATGCTGAACGTACTATGCATACATTTCTTGGTGTATCTGAATATGTATCCGAAGCCGAACTGGATCTCGAAGCCGCGAGTGATTCCAAGTACATCTATCTCGAAGGCTATCTCGTCACGTCTCCATCAGCTCGCAAAGCCATCAAATCACTAAGAGAACTCGCGGCAGAGAAAAACGTAAAAACTGCCATGACTTTCTCGGACCCTTCCATGGTTGAGCATTTCAAGGATGAAGTTAATGAATTGATTGGCGATGGTGTTGACTTGTTATTCTGCAACGAGAACGAAGCCAAGATCTGGTCAGAGGAAGATACTATCGAAGGTGCTTGCGCAGCCATGGAGAAAAAGGCGCAGCAGTTTGTAATAACTCGCGGCTCGCAAGGCGCACGACTGTTCGACGGCAATAACTATATTGATGTCGCGGCACCGAAGATAACGGCTGTTGATACTAATGGCGCTGGGGATATGTTTGCTGGTGCTTTTCTTTATGCGTTAACCAAAGGCGAGAGCTTCGAAACAGCCGGCAAGCTTGCGAATGCCGCAGCAGCGACTGTGGTTTCGAATTTCGGACCACGCCTGCCCGCAGAAGCCCATGCGGAAATTGAAAAGAATCTGGCCTGATCGCTCAGACGCGCAAGCTGTCGACGAATTTTTTTACACTGTCGAAGAAGGAAGTCTTGCGCGGAGACTGTTTGTTGCCCTCGGCGGCACCAATCTGTTGAAATTCTTCCAACAGCTCCTTTTGCCGAGCAGTAAGTTTGACTGGCGTTTCAATAATAACCCTGCACAGTAAATCCCCGGCACTGCCACCGCGTATCGGAGTAACACCTTTGTTGCGCAAACGAAACAACTTGCCGGTTTGGGTTTCGGTTGGGATCTTCAGCTTTACTCGACCATCCAGGGTTGGGACTTCCAACTCACCACCCAGCGCTGCATCGACAAAACTGATAGGAATCTCGCAGTAGAGGTCACGGCCATTACGCTTGAAAATCGCATGCGGCCGAACATGTACTTCCACGTACAAATCGCCCGATGGACCGCCATGCACACCAGCCTGACCTTCACCGGTAAGGCGAATCCTGTCGCCTGTGTCTACACCGGCCGGAATCTTTACAGACAGCGTCTTGGATTCTTCAACTGAACCACGGCCATGACATTTGTGACAAGGATCTTTAATTTGCTTGCCAGTACCACTACAGCGTGGGCAAGTCTGTTGCACAGAAAAGAATCCCTGAGACATTCTGACTTGACCGTGTCCACCACAAGTACTGCAATCGACTGGTGTCGTACCTTTCTTGGCACCGCTACCATCACATGCTTTACATGTTACTGAAGTGGGAATGGTGATCTTGGCAGTTTTACCGCGAACCGCCTCTCCCAGATCCATTTCCATCTGGTATCGAAGGTCAGCACCCTGGCGCACATGACTGCGACCACCCCGACCACCACGACCTCCGCCGAATATATCGCCGAATATATCACCAAAAATATCACTGAAATCTGCAGCACCATGACTGGTCTGTCCCTCTACGCCGGCATGACCATACTGATCATAGCGAGCGCGCTTTTGCTGATCAGACAATACCTCAAAAGCTTCATTGGCTTCCTTGAAGGTATCCTCAGCTTCCTTGTTGTCGGGATTACGATCCGGGTGGTTTTTCATGGCCACGCGTCTATAGGCCTTTTTGATAGCGGCCTCGTCAGCGTCCCGGGACACACCCAGCACTTCATAGTAATCTCGTTTCGACATAATTCGCCTGTTTCCTGATTAGCACAGAATCAATTTCTGACCTTCAAACGCAAAAACAGGGAACCACTGCGATCCCCTGAAAAATTCCAGGTTCTAACAGTGGTCCCCCCGCCATCTCGATGGCTTGGTTCATAGCAGTATCTAATATCTAAGCAGCGCTACCACCTTCCTTGTACGCCGAGTGTTACTTGTCCTCTTCCTTCACTTCCTCAAACTCGGCATCCACAGCATCGTCTTCTCCAGACTTGGATGATTCGTCACCCGCTTCGGCATCACCTGCCGCTTTAGCTTGCTCCGCCTGTTCGGCGTACATTTTCTGAGCCAAACCGGTTGAAGCTTCTGTCAGTTCCTTGGTGCTGGCTTCAATAGCCGCCAGGTCATCACCTTTCAGAGCCGTTTCAACACTTTCAATCGCCTTGTTAATCGCTTCCTTCTCTTCGTCGGTTGCTTTATCACCAGCTTCTTCCAGTGTCTTCTTCGTGGCATGCACCAAGCCGTCAGCCGTGTTACGCGCCGTAATCAATTCCTCAAACTTCTTGTCGTCAGCAGAATGCGCCTCAGCATCCTTGATCATCTTTTCGATCTCTTCATCTGACAAACCGCTGGAAGCCTTGATGACAATAGATTGTTCCTTGCCTGTCGCCTTGTCTTTGGCAGACACGTTGAGTATGCCGTTGGCATCAAGGTCAAAGGACACTTCGATTTGTGGCATACCGCGTGGCGACGGTGGGATATCACTCAGGTCAAAGCGACCCAGTGACTTATTCTCACTAGCCTGCTTCCGCTCGCCCTGCACAACGTGAATCGTTACCGCGGTCTGATTGTCATCCGCTGTAGAGAACACCTGGCTTTTCTTGGTTGGGATAGTTGTGTTCTTCTCGATCAATGGACTCGCTACACCACCCAGGGTTTCGATACCCAGAGTTAATGGCGTTACGTCCAGCAGCAAGACATCATTCACATCACCTGACAGCACGGCTGCCTGAATCGCGGCACCCATCGCAACTGCTTCATCCGGATTCACGTCACGACGTGCTTCCTTGCCGAAGAAATCAGCAACCTTCTTCTGCACCAAAGGCATACGAGTCTGACCACCAACCAGAATCACGTCATCGATCTTGGAGGAATCGATGCCAGCATCTTCCAATGCCATCTTGACCGGGCCCAGCGTCTTATCGACCAGGCCTTCAACCAGTGATTCAAACTTGGCGCGGGTCAGCTTTTGGACCAGGTGTTTGGGACCACTGGAATCGGCAGTAATGTAAGGCAGGTTGATTTCTGTCTGTTGCGACGAAGAAAGCTCGATCTTGGCTTTTTCGGCAGCTTCCTTGAGTCGCTGCAAGGCCAGCGGATCGCTATGCAGATCCATGCCAGATTCCTTCTTGAACTCATCGGCCAGATAGTCAATTAAGCGCAGGTCGAAATCCTCACCACCGAGGAACGTATCGCCGTTGGTAGAAAGCACTTCAAAGGTGTGCTCGCCATCTGTGTCAGCAATTTCAATGATCGAAATATCAAACGTACCGCCACCCAGGTCATAAACAGCAATAGTGGCATCACCACCTTTCTTGTCCATACCGTATGCAAGTGCGGCCGCTGTGGGCTCATTGATGATGCGCTTGACTTCAAGACCGGCAATCTTGCCTGCGTCCTTGGTCGCCTGGCGCTGCGAATCGTTAAAATAGGCAGGCACGGTGACAACGGCTTGAGTGACCTCTTCGCCAAGAAAATCTTCCGCTGTCTTCTTCATTTTCTTCAGAATCTGGGCGGATATTTGCGGTGGCGACATCTTTTCGTCATTCACCTCAACCCAGGCATCGCCATTGTCTGCCTTAATAATCTTGTAAGGCACCATCTTGCGGTCTTTCTGTACGACCTCATCATCGAACTGCCGTCCGATAAGACGCTTGATTGCGTACAGTGTATTGTTTGGATTGGTCACCGCCTGCCGCTTGGCAGGTTGACCCACCAGCGTTTCGCCTTCCTTCGTGTAAGCGATAATCGAAGGAGTAGTGCGGTCACCCTCTGCATTTTCAATAACCTTGGCTTTACCCCCGTCCATAACGGACACACAGGAGTTCGTTGTACCCAGGTCAATTCCTATAATCTTACCCATTTGATAAATCTCCGATCGCGTACTGATCTAATTACTGGTCAATATTGGCCCGAAGCAGCGTATTTCAAGGCTCAAACCGATATTTCCCTAAATTTTCTGTGGATTAGGTGCTGCTCTGCAGCCCCCGTATTTACTGATCTTGCTGTTCCTGAGCTGTTTTATCACCCGAATTTGACTGATTCTCACCAGCGCCCTCACGGGAAACCATCACCATCGCCGGCCTGATCACCCTGCCATGCAACGTGTAGCCCTTCTGCATAACGGCAAGCACCGTATTGGGCTCAACCTCGGGGTTTTCCTGAATCGACATCGCCTGGTGCAACTGCGGGTCAAAAGGCTCGCCCTCGGGATCGACTGCTTCAATATGGAACTTTTTGAAGCATTCATTGAAACTCTTGAGAGTGAGATTCACTCCTTCGTAAATCGCCTTGACTGTGGGGTCTTCACTGTCACTGGCCGCAACCAGCGCCCGTTCCAGGTTATCCATGACAGTGAGTAATTCACTGGCGAACTTCTCCTGCCCAAATTTGTGTGCTTTTTCGATATCCTGCTCGGTGCGACGCCGCAAATTCTGCATCTCAGCCTGCACACGCAGCAGATCATCGCGCGCATTCTGGGCCTCGAGTTCAGCCTGTTCGCATTTCTTCATCATCTGCTCAAGGGCAGTCTCGTCAGAATCATTCTGAGGGAAATCGACGCTTTGCTGCGCCTCAGCTTCCTCTGATTCCTGCCTGGTGGCGTCTTTTTCGTCCGATACTGGCTTCACGGACTCTTCTTCAGTCTTCTTGCTCATGCCTTCCCCTGCTTAATCCTGGTAATCTGGCTCGGTTGTCCCCTCCATGGCAGGCATGGAATGGCGAGACTTGATTGCCCGCTATATGGGGGTTTGATTGATTCGTTTCAACCCATTAAGGGGCCTGTTGTGGCAATTTTTTTGGTCGCGGCCGGCTTGCCGTAACTGCCCCGCCAAATAGCATTTATTGGTGCCTTTCATCCAATTGATCCAATATACTTTCCTGCATGCTGCATCAGCTCGCTATCAAGAATTACGCCACCGTTGACTCACTGGTCATCGAATTCAAACCAGGCATGTCCGCTATTACCGGCGAAACCGGCGCCGGCAAATCAATCATACTGGGCGCACTGGGACTTACTCTCGGTGATCGGGCTGACAAGACCGTAATACGATCGGGCACCCAAAAGGCAGATATCTCAGCCGAATTCGATATGGCACATATTGCCGTCGCGCAAACCTGGCTTGGTGATAACGACCTTGAAAGCGCCGACCAGCCAGGACTTTGCATCCTGCGCCGGGTGATCAGCAGCGACGGTCGTTCCAGAGCCTATATCAATGGTTCACCAGTCACGCTCACTAATCTCAAAGAGTTGGGCGAAATGCTGTTGGACATACATAGCCAGCATGAACATCAATCGTTGTTGCATCGCCAAACTCATCGACGGCTGCTGGATGAATTCGGTGTGCAAGCCGAGTTGCTTGATGAGCTTGGCGACAGTTTTCAAAACTGGCACGATAATTTTGAATTATTGGAAAATCTGAGTCAGCAATCGAGTGACGACTCAGCCCAGATTCAATTGTTGAGTTATCAACTCAACGAACTGGATGAATTGGAACTAGGCGAAGGCGAACTGGAGTCTCTGGAGACAGAATTCAGTCGCCTGAACAGTGCAGACGATTTGATTTCTGCTGTAAATGCGAGCCTGCAAATCAGCGATGAGGATGAGAGTGGCAATATTGAATCCCTGCTCAACCAGGCACTGGCTGGCTTGCGCAAGGTTGCACCGAAAGATATCCGTATAGCCAATATGGTGGGCTTGCTTGAAGCCGCCGAGATTCAATTATCAGAAGCCATTGCAGAGATGCGAGATTTCGCAGACGGATTTGATGCCGACCCTGAACGCCTGGAGCAAATTAACTCGCGCCTCAGTCGTATCCATAATCTTGCGCGCAAACATCGTATTGAACCCACTGCGCTGCCTGAACTGACACGATCCTTGCGCAGTCAATTAAACGACATTGAGCACAGTGACGAAAAACTGGCAGAGCTCAAGGCTCTCGATGCCGATCTGCGCGAGCAATTTCGCAAGGTTGCCGAGAAAGTCAGCAGACAACGCCAGAAAGCGACACAAAGTCTGGCCAATCAAGTCAATGCGCAGTTGCAGCAATTGGGGATGCCAAACGCCAGACTTGAGATCAACCTGATGCCTGTTAACAATGACAACCCGTCCTCTCATGGACTTGAAAGTGTCGAATTTCTAGTGAGTACCAATCCGGGGCAGGAAGCGAAACCTCTCATCAAAATTGCTTCAGGTGGTGAGCTCTCCCGAATCAGTCTGGCTATTCAGGTAATCACTGCCCAAACTTCTCAAACCCCTTCATTAGTGTTCGACGAAGTAGATGTCGGTATCGGTGGGGGCGTGGCGAAGGTTGTTGGAGAACTACTGCGAAAATTGGGTGAGTCAGCCCAGATTATCTGCGTGACTCATCAGGCGCAAGTTGCCAGCCAGGCCCACAATCACCTGGTGGTCAGCAAGCATACTGACGACAAATCGGCTTTGACCCGGATAGTGGAACTAAAGCAGGCAGAGAAGGTAAAGGAAGTGGCGCGCATGCTGGGTGGTGATGAGTTCAGCGATGAGTCACTTGCACATGCCGAACAAATGGTGGCCAGCTAATCAGCCGGCGTCCTTTCGGCATTTCTTGCAAACGCCATACAAGTAGAGACTGTGATCAGTAATGCGAAATCCGTATTTTTCTGCAATCTTTTCCTGTTGTTCCTCAATTACTTCATCGTAAAACTCTTCTACCGAGCCACAATTGTTGCATACGATGTGGTCGTGATGATCCACAGAGGTGAGTTCAAAGACGGACAGTCCGCCTTCGAAGTGGTGACGCATTACCAGACCAGCCTGTTCAAACTGGGTCAACACACGATAAACAGTTGCGAGCCCCACATCCTCATCGGCATCGATCAGGGCCTTGTAGATGTCCTCGGCACTTAGATGCTTGGTGTCGGAACTTTCCAGAATTTGCAGAATCTTAACTCTGGGATGTGTGACTTTCAGCCCCGCCTTACGCAGTTCCTGGTTCTCAGTCGTCATACTATTCTCGGCTCTGGGGTTTGATTGGTGGCTGGGATTTCCAGTATCTGGAGGGTCTTTCTTATGTCTCGTGTTAGCTCTAGCTTTGCCTGGCACGCCAAACGAATAGCGCTTGCAGGTTTTCCGCATCCTTCAGGTGGGGTATTATGCCTGCTCCGCGCCGCCATGCAAAGGCAGTCCCGGCGCCACCAATGCAACTCATTGATATTGCGATAACTTATGACACGATGGTCAAAACAATCTCGCCTGTTACCTCTGGCCTGCGTCCTGCTTTTAGTGACAGGTTGCGCTTCTATAGGTGCAATGGATTTTCCCGGCGTTTACAAGATTTCAATTCCACAGGGAAACATCATCACTCAGGACATGGTGGATCAGCTGAGACCGGGTATGACCAAACGACAGGTGATCTTTGTCATGGGCACGCCTCTGGTGCGCGACCCCTTTCATCAGGATCGCTGGGATTACATCTACAGCTTTCAACCTGGTGGCGGCGTGCGCGGGCAGGAAAGAATCTCGGTCTTTTTTGTTGACGATCAGCTGGTTAGTTTCAATGGCGACTTCGTCCCATCTGCTTTTGAGCAGGAAGCAAGCGACGACTAGCATTCGATATCGAATGCCATTATTGCCATCACCTGCCACTCAAAGATGCTTAAGCGCTTATCAGTAATCGAATCGAACGCCTAATGTGAAACCCCTTCCAGGTTCTGGGGCATAGTTCTTGAGGAAAGACGCATGATTGCGCACCTTTTCATCCAGCAAATTATCTCCACGCACGAATAGCTTGAGCTGGCTGTCACCCGCAATGACCCAGTGGTAATCACCATAGAAAGACAACAATGTGTAGCCGTCTGTGGGTAATTCATTGACACCGTTGTGATCCTGCTCATCAACCCGCGTAGCATGCAGATGCATACTCCAGTCATTGCCGTAGTAGCGAAATTCGGCACCAAACTTTGCCGCAGGAATGCGCGGCACATCGCCTCCGCGATCAAACCCGGCGTGCACAAGGTCACCGAAAACCTTCATCTCGAGGGTGGCAAAATCCTGCTCCATCAAGGTAAACGACAGTTCGCCCTCGACCCCGGTGAAAGTGGCATCGCGAGCGGAATAACGCGCGATAGGCAGTTCCTCGAACTCTTCGCCAACAATATCCAGAAAGATATAGTCATCAATGCGATTGTGGTACACGCTGAACTGGCCAGTGACAGGGCCAGCATAATGCCTGTAGCCAAACTCAATATTTGTCGCAGTTTCTGTGCCCAGATTTGCATCGCCAATTTCCAACAGATTCGTTGCGGCATGTAAGGTAAGATCTTCCTGGTCGGTGTATTCTCGGCAAGTTGATGCATCAATATTGGAATACAACTCTTCCACCGTTGCTGCGCGCTGCGAACGTGACAAGCCAAGATGGATATTCCCCACATCATTGAAGTCATATAGCGCACTGGCACTCACACTCAATGCATTTTCCGAATTGTCACAACGGGAGCCAGCTTCAACATCACCCCACTCATAACGAAGGCCTAGTTCACCAGTGAAACGGCTACGCATGAATCGCTCGACACCAAACAGACCAATGCCTTGCACCTGGGATTCGGGAATGAATGCCTCTTCCCCCACTGCACCAAACTCAGTATCCGTTAGCTGCAAGCCCCAGACACCGGAGCGAATGTCTGAATGAGAATGAGTCAGCGTAAAGCGGCTTTCCAGCCCCTGATTGGTAAAGCGCGTACCAACCTCTACATCACCGTCGTCAAAATATTCCATCTCACGGTGCTCGTAATCGGTCACACCAATAGATGCAGTCAGTGAGTCGAATATGGCATCAGCAAAATCCAGACGGCTCTTGATATCGTAGCGGGTTTTTTCCATATCGATGCGCACAAATTCCACATCTCCATGATCGTGTTCTTCTTCATGTCCTTCTTCCCCATACTCTTCTACATGCTCGCCCTCTTCGTGAACATGGCTATGGGTCCCCAGGGGTAGCCCATAGTTGTTATCCAGGCTGTTGAAGGAAAATCCAATGAATCCACGATCTGTTACCCAGGATAAACCGAGACTACCCCCCTCGGCTTCGCTATCGGAATTGCCAATATAGCCACGGGTGTTGTCGAATTCACCATGCTCGCCTTCATGCTCCTCTTCATGTTGGACCTCATTATTGTCCTCATGGTTATGTAGTAGCTCCCCCACTTCCTCGAGGGCTTCAAGGTCTAGCGCAAACCCGGGTATGTTCACATTTTCGTTATCACGGCGGAACGCGTCGAAGTGAAATGCAATTGTGTCACCAGCGGTATCCAGCCGAACGACAGTCTTGTTCTGATCATTCACAGTATTGTGACTTTGCTCAATAAAAAATTCAGGTCTGTCTACCAGTCGATCCGGTATGCGTTGGTCGATGACATTGATCACACCTCCAACCGCGCCACTGCCGTATAGCAGCGTCGCTGGGCCGCGAATGACTTCGATGCGATCGGCTAGGGCGGCTTCTATCCCTTCGGCATGATCTGGACTCTGATTGGAAGCATCGGTAACACCAACACCATTGCTCAGCACGCTAACCCGGTTGCCAGACTGACCACGGATTACCGGGTGCCCAATGCCCGGACCGAATGATGAACTGGAGATACCTATTTCATTACGCAGGGTATCACCTAGCGAATTGGCCACCTTCTCGCGTAGTTCCTCGCCAGACAGGGAACCCACAGGCAAGGCTGTTTCCGCTGCAGTTTGTTCGAACGGTGTGGTAACAATGATTTCTTCCAGGCGCTGCACCTGGTGACTATTGTCTGTTTGTGCAAGCAGGAGTGGCGCAGCCACTGTAAGGCACACACCTGCGAGAGTTGAATACTGTTTGGTTTGCATTGAAAAACCTCTACAAATCTGAATCTGACAGCAAGGCCTGGCGATATTACACACCAGAAAATACTTTAAAACGTCAATCTAGATAGTGAGAGGAGGTGCCCGGGCTACTGGCGCCAGGTGAGGTGATTTGATTAGTCGCAGTTCTGGCTGAATATAGTCAATCAGCACTGATTGAACTGGCAGTGTTGCGGCTTTGTTGCCAATGGCATGCTCGAGAGAGCCGGCCTTCAGACAAATATCACAATGGATCGTACTTGCCAGATCTGTTTCATGGTTGTGCACCAGATTTGCAGCTTGCACGAACAGGAGCAGGAAACTCAACAATCCTATTGCAACAAGTAACTGCCAGCGATTGTTCGCTTTGGTAGCTTGTTTTAATAATGAAAATTCCAACTCAGTTTTTTGCATTTTTCATCTTAAATAATCGTTTTGTCGCTCATCGCAATAAGCGACCTGTTACATCTCGGCAAGTTTATAGCAGACCCGAAGAATCACAAACTCTTTCAAATCAAAGGTGACACAAGGGGCTATTTCAGGAAGTTGGCGAATTGCTCCAGTGCGTCGAGACCAACCACGTCGTGTGCCACCAGATAAATATCGTCGCGCGGGATTTTGCCGAGATGCTTGCCTAATCGATGCAGATGAATTTCTTCCTGTTCCTGGCGCTGCCTGAGAAATTCACCCTGATCAGCGGGCACCCGCTTGTTTACAACCAGGCAATCCACACCGATATCTGCCTGCTTGAGCTGGTCTGCCAATTCGATAGTTTCCAGTACCGGCAATCGTTCTGCCGCCAATACAATGACAAAGCTGGTCTGCTCATGATCGGCGAGCACATCCCGCAGGTTGGCAAAACGTAGCCGACGGCGATTGAGGATACTGCGGATCTTCGATTCCTGCTGCCGTTCCTCATTCTGGGCATCATCCTTGAATACCCGGTCTTCCATAGATGAGTCGCTGCCCATCTCACGGACAAACTCGGCAAACCGATCTGCCTTCTCGCGGCGCTTGATCAGCCCTTCAGTCCAGGCTGACATCATTTCCGGTAATACCATCAGGCGTGCCGTATGGCCGGAAGGCGCTGTGTCGAACACAACCAGATCATAATCTTTCTGACCTTGTTCTACGACTTCCGCAATCCGCTCCAGAATTGCTGCCTCTTGCATACCAGGCGCATCTTTGGAAAGTTTCATGTGCTTGTCTACTTCTGCGCGTAAATTCACCGGCATCAGATGATGCAAGGAGTTGCTGATCTCCTTCATATGATTCTGCATGGTTTCCTGGGGATCGAGCTCAAGCCCATCTAATCCAGGCGCCAGGCGCACCGGCCTTGACCCTATTTTGCGATCGAATAAATGGCCAAGATTATGAGCGGGATCTGTGGAGACCAGCATGACACGGCGACCTTCATTGGCCATCGCCAGCGCGGTAGCAGCGGAGACAGTCGTTTTGCCGACCCCACCCTTGCCACCGAAAAACAGGATATGGCGTGAACGTGCGAGATCTAACAGCAACTTATGTGGTCCAGTGGAGAGCGTTCCATGCCCATGCGTTTGTGCCATTCATGAAAGCGCTCGTAAACAACCGGCAGCAATTCCATGGTGTAGTAAGCAGCAGGATTGGGCACGCCTAACTGCTCGGCGAAAACGAGCAACATGAACAAGTCTTCTTCGTCTCGTTGGGCGCGGGCGAATGAACGGCGGTACTGAGTGAGGTAATACTCCTGCAGACCTTTCTCAATGCGAGCCAGCAGGCTTTTGGGTTTTTTACTGTGAGGGTTTGATCGCGTCATGATTTGTCCTTTGTCGCATTATGCGTGAACAGACAGCGCTTTGGAAGTTGAGGCGGACGTTCGCCTTTCCTAATTATTGCTTGCCTTTTTTCCTGGCCGCGCGGGCCAAACGCGCCTGCTTGGGATCAATCTGGAGAGGGCGATAGATTTCCACTCGGTCACCAGGTTCCAGGATATACTCCCGTGGAGTCGGCCTTCCCTTACCATCGAGAGGCTTTGAAAAAATCCCCATGCTGTCCTGTTCCAGGTCAATCTGATCAAACTCTTGCGCGATGCCAGATTGACGCACTGCCTCCAACGCAGTTGTCCCGGCGCACACATTCAGCGCAATAATTAATTGACGCTCGGGAGTCGCATAGGCGACCTCCACAGGTATCAGATTGTCTTGCTCTGCAGTATTAGCCATAGACTTCACCGGCACGTTTTACAAGCGCCTCTACCAGATTGTCTGCTGAGCTTTTGAAAAACTTTTCGAGTGCAAAGTCGAGGATACTGGAGGAAAGTTCAAAGTTCATTTTCAGGGTAACTTTACAGGCTGTTTCGGAAAGTGGCTCAAACTCCCACCGACCTTCGAAACGTCGAAACGCCCCTTGTTCCAGTTGCATATCCATACGTCGGCCGGGTGTCAGCTTATTGCGGGTTATAAGAGTTTGCTCAATACCCGCTTTTGCCAGCACCAGTTCTCCAATGAGTTCATCTTCTGTGCGTGAGATTACGCGCGCAGATTTACAACCCCTCATAAACATCGGGTAGTTATCAATATCATTGACCAGATCAAACATCTGGTCAGCCGAGTATTGCACCAGCGCACTACGATTAATTGTGGTCATACGAAATTATCAATTAAAAGAGGGAGATTCCGAAGTAACGGAAAAGTACAGTATTCACAAATACAAACAAGAGAATGACAGGAATAATCGTACCGAGGGAAAAGTTAAGATATTTTTCGAGAAAGGAACCTGCATGTTTTTCTTCACCGATAACTAATTCCGACGCAAGACCCTGCATCTTCCAGCGATAAGCACAGAATATGCATACCATAAATCCAACAAACGGCAAAATGGTTTCGTAAAACAAATCAGAAACTACGTCAAAGAACGATTTGTTCAATCCGCCATAACTGGTGAAATTGGTGAGGAAATCATTCATACCAAGAGACATAGTGGCGGGCACAGCGAAAATCGTGAGCAGAATCGCCTGATTAATCACAGCACGCTTTCGCGACACGCCCCACTCATCAATCTGATACGAAATGGGAATTTCTATAATGGATACCAATGAAGTCAGTGCTGCGAAAAATACCAGGGTAAAAAATGCCAATGCAACAAAGCTGGCCCCACCAAATCCCACCGCCGCCTCCATCGACAGAAAGATCTTGGGCAGAAAACTGAATATCAATCCCACACTACTTGTTGAAAGGTCGTCGGTATTGGTATTGGGATCGAACGCAAATATCGCCGGTAGAATAAGCAGGCCGGCAAAGAATGCAATGCTTGTGTCAGCGATAGCTACCATACGCGTTGACTGGGGGATGCTGTCTTCGCGGCTAAAATATGAACCGTACGTAATCAGGATTCCCATGCCGAGCGAAAGCGAGAAGAAAGCCTGACTCAACGCGCCACTCACCACCGCAAAGTTAATGCGGCTGAAATCCGGAATAAGGTAGTAAGCAATGCCGACGCTTGCATTGTCTAGCGTTAATACGAAAATAGTTAATAGAATAAGCATGACTGCAAGTGTCGGCATAAGTATGCGCGCCAATCGCTCAATGCCACCTTTAACACCACCAAGCAAAATGAAAAAGATAATGAATAACAGGAATAAGAGGTAGCCGAATAAAGAAGGTTGGGCAACGAGTTCACCAAAAGCCGCATCAGTTGCAAGAAAGTCAAGATCACCGCTGACAGTCCGCACCATATAAACAACCAGCCAGACAGTGATGACTGTGTAGAACACGGAGATCATGAATGGCGTGAGAATTGCAAGCTGTCCAGCCCAGCGCCAGGGCTTGCTGTGACCAGAAATTTGAGAAAAAGCACCGACTGGATTGCGCTGAGTGCGTCGGCCCATGGAGATTTCTGCCATCATGACCGGGTAGCAGATGAAAGCGACGAAGAACAGGTAAAGGAAGAGAAATGCCGCTCCACCGTTTTTTGATGCCATTACCGGGAAAGCAACCAGATTTCCCAATCCTACTGCCGACCCTGCTGCGGCCAGAATAAAACCCAATTTGGAACTGAACTGCCCGCGCTCGACTGCCATCAAAACCCCTTATTTCTCAGACTATTAGCATGTTGCTTTGGTGGAGGGTTGAGGGATTCTACCAGCGCCATAGAACCAGCACAACGCGACCGACAATCGGTTCAATTCCTTTTCCATTCGCATTATCCGAAGGGGTTCGGGCTATAATGCCGCCCCATGGCAAAATCAGGAAAAAACAAACAGCCCGATAATACGATCATCGCAAACAAGAAAGCCCGACATGATTTCTTCATCGAGGACACTTTTGAGGCGGGTATTGCTTTGCAGGGCTGGGAAGTCAAGAGTCTGCGCATGAAAAAGGTGCAGCTGTTGGATAGCTATGTCCTTATGAAAGACGGCGAGGCATTTCTTTTGGGCTGCAACATTGCGCCACTCGATACAGCCAGCACACATATCGTGGCCGATCCGGGCCGCACCAAGAAACTACTCCTGCACCGGCGCGAATTGGCAAAACTGTTCTCTGCTACTCAACAGAAAGGTCACACCTGTGTATGCACCAAGCTTTACTGGAAAAATCACCTGGTGAAATGTCAGGTAGCTCTCGCCAAGGGTAAGCAGGATCACGATAAGCGCTCGACGATCAAAGATCGTGAATGGAATATCGACAAACAGCGCATCGTACGACACGCCAACAAGTAACAGTACTTCACTTTATTACAGACAAGAAAAAACCAGCCCCAGGGCTGGTTTTTCATTTCTACCATTAGATTCTACTTGGTGTTACTTGGTTGGAAGTGGTTGCGGCTCATGCTTTCTGGCACAAACCTTTTTAGCTTTTATTTGCAGAACTTTAAGTTCAGCACTCAAATCCAACCTTTCCGAGTGCAGCCTTGCCCTTTTCGAGTGCAACTCCTGAAGATCTCGCTTGGTATCAAACAGTCGTTGCAATGCCCTTCAGTATTGTGGCGACTTGAAAAAGAAATTATCCAGAGTGTTGTTAATTGCATCGATCTTATTGTGCAATGCCTCAACTCGGTTTGCATTGGCATTGAGTTCGTTATCGACTCTGTCGATCTGGTTTTCAAGTATATTGATTTCATTTTGCAATAAACGACATTCAGTTGCCTGAGGCACATCAGCCAGGGCCTGGATTGGCACCAGGAATACGGCCAATGCAAAAGCAAAACATGCAGATAGCATCTTGATTGATTTCATAGGATTCTCCTTTTATTAATAGCAGAGTAGTCGCAGAATATTTTTTAAGCTGCTGCTCCTCACTATACGCCCACGATGATGGTAGCCAAAGAATTTTCATAACAATTGACCCCGGACAAATTGGGCGGAAGCTCGCTTCATACGCCAATATTTCGCAGCTAGCCTGTATGTCATGATTTGTGAGGGGTCATTGAAATACGGAGGCAAAAGCCTCATAGTAGCCTGTAGTACTTGGGGGCGATTCGGATTCGACGCTGGTATCAACTCCTTAGGTGCATGTCGAGAGCGTAATGACTCTCGTAAATCAATCATTACAACTTTATAGTTGCCAACGACGACAACTACGCTCTAGCAGCTTAATATAGCTTGCTAGCGATTGCCTCAGGGATGCCTGTAAACCAGAGTTTTGCAATCGTCATATAGAACAGGATCGCGGAAAGGCTGTCTGGGGCTGGCCCGTTAAAACTTAACCAGACTCGCCCAAGTCACCCTGCCCGTCGGGCGGACACGGGTTAACTCAGTAGACGACGCTAAGCATGTAGAGCCGAAGGCGAAGAACTGACGGACGGGAGTTCAACTCTCCCCGCCTCCACCAATAATCAAAAAGGCCCAGCGCGCAAGCGTTGGGCCTTTTTGGTATCCAGCAATTCTGGAAATTGTTTGACTCTTGAAGTCGAGTTAGCGCGCCATAGATGGCGGGCATGCCGAGAACGCAGGGTTGCGGTTCTCGGCCAATTCTCCCGGACTAACTAATCAAATCTCTCAATCCTCAGAAACCTCATCCAGCCTCGCCCCTGCCAACACCCCTGGCAGTGAGTAATTGCCCTCATGACAGGCATATTCATATAACCTGTCTTCAGCACGATTCAGTGGCATCTCCGCCGTAAATGGCCTGATGAAGGTTTTCGGGTCACTCGCGGTAAAACTGTAGTTGATCGTGCCATCGGCAACTCGTGTGAAACGCTCAACCACCTTGAACTCCTCAGAGGAATTCCTGAACTGTTGCAAGGGATGAAACCGCGTGGTTTCAACAACCAGAGTATCGCCTTCCCATCGGCCGATGGAATCTCCCATCCAGGAATTAAACTCCTCTGGCAATCGTTCGTCGTCAATCCTGATGATGCGTGCATCATGCACCATCTCCACCAGAATCATCACATAGCCGGGTGACTGCACAATCTGGTAGTGGTTGTTGTAGAGAATTGGCAGCATGGGCGGACCACTGCTTGAGCCGAATGACAATAAACAGCGCTCCGGAAGCGGTCGGCTCTCAGGGCCATCAAATGCGCCCAGCAATTGTCGCTGTTCACGTTCAGCACTGATGCGCGCTGTAGCCTCCGGAGTGTATTCTGGTAACTGGCCATCGGCGGGATCAACAAGCAGGGAACTGCGATACTCACCGTTGTACATAGCCACGCTTGTCCCGTCGTCAAACCAGAAATTATTGTAACTGTCTGCCAACTCAATACGATCCTTGTCCGGTGCACCACGGTTCGGATCACTGGGCTGATCCTGCTCTTGGGTATAGGCCGCCACATCTCGCTCCCATTCTCTTGCTTCCTGCTCACTGAGAACGAGTTGGTCACCAAACCTTGCGGGGCGCGTAAAAGGCGTGATGGTGTTATTGGTCCAGGTCCCTTGCAGATCTGGAGCACCCCAGTACGTCCTCGGCATTTCAAACTCGGTAGATTGTGCAAGCGACAAAGCAGACCCCATGCTCATCAAACTGACAACGAGAATAAAACGCACCTTCGAAATTCTGATAAACATCTGCTTCTCCATTATTATTTTATCGATCTGCTACTTCGAATAACCAAACTGACCCATTGCTTACCGCCATGCCGGCGGCAGGATTGACTGCATCAGGACCGCCAAAGTACTTGCGGCCCACTTCAGACATCACCGCCGCTGCAATTGGCCCTTCAGTGATTCGATGCAATCGTTGTTCATAAATATTGTCATCCACTCTAATGAGAATACGATTATCCTCTTCCATATAGGAAGGCCATTGCTTCCAGAGCTTGCCAAGGAAAGAATTCATATAACCGCTGACTATAAAAAGTTTGCCATCGACTACTGGCACCCACACGGTTCGGGAAGTGGTCGGATTAAGAGTCTGAATCTCGATTTCTTCCCGGTCCTTGATGAAATCCCAATTCGATGGTGACTCAACAGTCTCACCACTGCGGAAAGGGCCCCCAATGCTGATAGTAAACCAGGGCCAGAACTCGACCGGGCCGTCACTCATTCGCATTGCGCCATAAGCAATACTAACCAGCACCACGAGGCCGAGAAGAGAAATGCCGAGCCATTTTGCTATTGTCTTTATCATGACCAACCATTCTGACATTATTTCGGCGCAGATGCCCAATTGTAGTATTAAACAGATTGTAACCACCTGAAATGCGTTGCCGCCGATTCGCCGGGTTCCCATGATCCGGCAATTACCTCAGCCAAGATCAATAAAGAGTGAAGCAGTTCAACTATTTCTTCCTGCGCCTCTTTAATATTCACTCAACAGACCCAATATTAAAGCCTTGAACCCGAATCATACTCTCGCGGAGGGAGTTTTCAGATGCCAACCAATTACGCTAACAAAAACGTAGTCCTCAGTCTTACACTCATTGCCTTTATGGCCGGCTGTACAGCTATTGACCCCTATACCGGTGAACAGCGTACCAGCAGGACAGTGCAGTACGGCGGCATTGGTGCCGTAGTTTGTGGATTGATCGGAGCAGCAGAAAGCGGTCAGCGCGCGCGAAATGCAGCATTGGGTTGCGGCGCTATTGGCGCAGGTGTTGGCGCCTACATGGATGCCCAGGAAGCTGAACTAAGAGAAGAACTGGAAGGCACTGGCGTAGGAGTACAACGCATAGGTAATGAGCTGCAACTGATTATGCCAGGCAATGTCACCTTCCCTACCAATCAATATACGGTTAGACCCGAATTCACTCCGGTACTGGATTCAGTTGCGAGAGTGCTCTACAAATTTACCGACACAAGATTGCAGGTCACTGGACATACAGATTCAACTGGTGCACTTGATTACAACTACAACCTGTCCGATCGCCGCGCCAGAAGTGTAGCAAACTACTTGTCTACACAAGGCATCGATCAAGGGAGGTTGATTACACAAGGCGTTGGGCCCGATCAGCCGATTGCCAGCAATGATACTGAAAATGGTCGCGCACAAAATCGACGTGTGGAGTTGAGTATCGTCGCCATTGAGGCCTGATACGACAACTCTCATACTCAACCAGGGAAAATGCAGGCAGAATTCCAAGCACATAACTCTGCCTGCAGGCTTTCCCTGGCCCACGTCTCACAGTTTTCTGATTCTGTAACCAGCACTTCAAGTCCACCGCTAAGTAGCCCGAAGTCTGGCATCTCCAGCTCCAACCTCATCAGTAATTCCTGCTACCTTTAAAGCTATTTATCGAGCCAGATGAGGCGATCGATCCGGTAAGATTTGTGCTAGCATTGCTAGCATCAAACGGGGTTATAGCGCGCTCCGGCAATCAAACTAAAGAAGTGATCCAGACATACATCGACCCCATGCAGCTAACACCTGAAGAAGCACTTAAACGCGGTTTTGAAGCCCAGAAAGAAGGCGATCTATTGGAAGCTCGCAAATTCTATGTGGCGATCCTCAAGGCAAATCCCAAACACCCGGAAGCTAATCACAATCTTGGCGTTATCGCCTTAAAAGTTGGCAAGAAAGACGAAGCTGTGCAGCTTTTCAAAGCGGCAGTTGACGCCAACTCAGGATTGCAACAATTTTGGGTCAGCTATATCGACGCATTAATTAAGACAGAGAAGCCGAATGAAGCATTGAAGGCGCTGGCTGAAGCCGAGAAGAATGGTATAGATACAAAGGTCACCACCAATCTCAAAGCCCGATTGCGAGGCGACCCGCCAGAAAGCGCTAAAAACCATGGAAACTCAAAACGCGACGCAGAAAGATATGTGCTTGAGGGAAATGACCTAAAGGCGGCACGTAAATTTGATAAAGCACTGGCACTTTATCAAAAAGCACTGAAAATCATGCCTAACTCGATAGCCATTCTTAACAATATTGCTGCTACCGAGGTTGATCTCACCAACTATCAAAAAGCTATCGATATTTACAATGAGGCCATTCAACTAGACCCGGATATTTATTATCTATACAACAACCGGGGAACAGCCTATCGCATGCATGGTAATGAGAAGGCGGCATTGGAGAACTATCAAGCAGCACTTAAGCGAAATCCAGATTCGACGGATACGCTCAATAATATAGCAAATATATATCGTGATCTCGGCGAGAAAGACAAAGCCATTAGCATCTTTGAAGAGGTTCTGCGCAAAAAACCAGATCACGTGGGAATACACAGGAATCTGGCCAATTTGAAGACTTACGATGGCTCAGAACCCCAAATTAAAAAATTACTTGAGCTGTACGGTAATGACAATCTGCCTCCCATAGACAGAGCCGCTTTATGTTTCAGCCTCGGTAAGGTTTTCGAAGATCTCGAAGATTACAAGGCATCATTCGGTTACTACGAAGAAGCCAACAGATTACACAAGCGGGAAATCGGCTATGCCATAAGCAAAGACAGCAAAATTTTTGAACTGATTAAAAAGAAATTCAGCGAACCTGCTGACCGCTTTATGCAGCTCGTTGCAGCTGCTACTTCTCAACAGAAACAGCCAGTGTTTGTCCTGGGCATGCCCCGTTCTGGCACAACCTTGATCGAGCAAATTTTAGGTAGTCATTCACAAGTATTCGCTGCAGGCGAGCTTAATGACATATCTAATGGTTTGAGGGACTCGGGATTGTTGGAAATTGCGCACTCTGCTGAAGGATTTGCAGAATTAAGAACTCATTATCTGGATAGTCTGGAAAGGTTTTCTGCCAGCGAGCCACTGATCACAGACAAGATGCCGCTAAATTTCAGATTTATAGGGTATATTCTAACAGCCATACCTGAAGCGAGAGTCGTTAATGTTATACGTGACCCTGTTGCAACCTGTTGGTCAAACTTCAAACGTTTGTATAACAGTGGCGGTAATCAATTTTCCTACAACCTGAAAGATCTCGGAACTTACTACAATATGTACGTTGATCTCATGAAATTCTGGCATGACTCGTTCCCAGGTAAAATACACGATATAGACTATGACCTGTTAACCCGAGATCCTGAATATCAATCGCGCAATCTGCTTGAAAGCCTTTCGCTCGAATGGGAAGAGCAATGTCTGGAGTTTCATAAAAGCAAGCGTGCAGTAAGAACTGCTTCCAACCTGCAAGTACGGCAAGAAATTTATACTGGCAGTTCCCAGCAATGGAAGCCCTATGAGCCTTTTCTTAACGAATTGCTCGACACGCTCAATACCGCCTGATTCAAGCTATCCCCCCCGCAACTTCCTGGGATGAACCATCCGTACCCCAAACACGTTATACTTATGAACATAGTCAAAGAAGTATTGTTGTAACTATATGTTTTTAAAGAAGATTAGCTGGATATTCAAACCCCTCGATATAGCGTCAGAACAAGACCATAAACGCGCCTTATTCAAGTCTCTCGGTTTCGCCATCGTGCTAGCCGGAGTGTTGCTTGTCCTGATGAATCGTCCTGAGGCCGCACCTGACTTTACTGCTTATGATGCAGGCGATTCTCGAAAAGCAGCGTTTTTTGACTATATGCTGCCGCTGATTCACGAAGCTAATGAGGATATCCTGACAACAAGATCTGAATTGCTTGAAATACGGCAGGATGCAGGCAAGCTATCCTGGCTTGAGCGCAGACGATTGCGCAGCCTTGGCGCGGAATACGAAATTGAAAACTTCGATCCGGACAATGAAGACCACTGGGCTACACTACTACGCAAGGTAGATATCGTGCCACCCTCACTCGCTCTGGCGCAGGCTGCCAATGAAAGTGCCTGGGGGACTTCCCGCTTTGCCGAGCAAGGCAATAATTTCTTCGGCCACTGGTGTTATGTTGAAGGTTGCGGAATTGTGCCCTCAGATCGCCCAGAAGGGGCAAGTCATGAAGTGGCTGCGTTCGATTCACCGCAGCAATCAGTGGAACGCTATGTATTCAATCTGAATCATCACCCGGCCTATCAGGAATTCCGCCGTATGCGTGCAGCATTGCGTGCGACTGGACAGGATTTGACCGGCACTGCACTTGTGGAAGGTTTGGATAATTACTCTGAACGGGGCGAAGAATACATCGCTGATCTGGAATCCATGATCCGTTTCAATTCACTAAGTCCCCTCGACACTTCACCGGCCGGTGATTAACACACCGAATTTCCTGACAACCGATAAAGCACCCACACCCTGCGTTACATATAATTTTCCCCAACTGAGCAGGCCAGTATTCGGCTCATATGGCTGTAGGGTAGTTTGGTGTCTTCATGCCAGGTATTGAACTGCTCCTGAACTTTCTTCAAATCGCGCTGGCTCGTCGGATTTTCTGCAATCTCCAATCCTGTACCTCGTAAAGCAACCACCACATCCTGAGCCAGGATAAAGCAGTCCTTGCCCATGCGGCGCAGAAACCACAAGGCACTCTGACCACCCAATCGTGAGCCATGCTTCTTCAGATACAACATCAGCCCCACCTGATCGCTTGCAGGCCAGTCGGCTATAAACTTGCCAAAACCCCCGTGCTTACGTGCGATGTCCTGCACGAAGAATACATTTTCCTGGAGCGCCTTTATTTTTTGCCAGTTGCGCACCACGCGCTTGTCACTGGCATAGGCTTCCCATTGCTCCGGCGAGAGGTAACCCAGCTTCTTTGGATCAAACCCGAAGAACGCCTCCTCAAACTGTGGCCACTTATTTTCGATGACCTTCCAGCTAAAGCCCGCCTGGTTTATGGCGCGCGTCATCATGCTCAAGTAGCGGTCATCTGGGGTATCGATGAGTTTTTTCTTGCTTGCCACTTTAGGCAACAGTTTCTTCAGATTGGCCGCCCCGCCCTTGCGCTTCTCTGCCCTGCTGCGAATCTTTTCAAACTGCTTGAGTGAGGTTTTTGACATCCCTGTATCTCCTTTCTATCTGCCTCAGCAAATCTGCAGATAAATTTGCACGATTCTTATTCGGGTTCAGTCACAAATTCTATTTCGGCGTCTCTGTATTCGGGACGCTTAACAAAGTCCACCATGCCCTCGAGGGTCTCAAATGGCGTGTCCACAAGCAACATATTGGTGACCCAACCAGGCAACGCAGAACCCGGATTGATGTGAGCACGATTGATAATCTGCACTCTGTTCTCTCCCAGCGGCACAAACTGCCAGTAAACTGTTGCCTCGGTAAGGCGCACTCTACCGCGAACCTCATCCATTACACACGATATTGCCATGCTCTCTAACATTACCTCGAGTGTCTGCGGATTCTGAGACCATGTCGCTCTGGCTGTTACGTCGCGGTCGCTAACCGGAAATGGCAGATCATTATGCGTATAGATAATCGCTTCCGTAGTGCTGGGCCGCTCGACAATATAGGATTCCGCGCAACGATCAGCCCATTCGGCACAGGCCTCGGCATCCTCAATTACCGCGACCAATGCAGACAGGCGCACGCCTTCAACAATTGTCTCCGCGCGCACCGCATTGTGAGCCGAGCCGGTAATTTCCGCGGTATAGATTTGAATGCCATCGCGATCACGCTTTAACTCCCACTCTGTCTCTGCTACTTCTTTGAGTGAGTCCGCAGCGAAACTCAATCGGCTCAAACAAGCCGTGAATAAAAATAGAATAGTCCAATATTGCACAGATTGTGTCCTCGCAAAGAGATTGAGCCTGCTTCACAACCATCGCGCCCTACTTTAACTTACATTAACGCGTCAAATGTCTTGCCTAATTCGCTGGCACCACCGAGGGCCCAGCCACCATCAACAGGGATTACGGTGCCAGATACATACGATGCCATTGGGCTGGCCAACCACAGGCAACAGTTTGCGATATCATCCAGTGTTCCGTAACGCCCCAGGGGGACAGTCTCGGTGACACGTTCTCTGGCTGCCTCAGTCGGCGCCAGCCGCGCCATGCCTTCGGTGCCTTCAATAGGACCGGGCACTACCGAATTAACTCTCACCCCTTCTGGTCCCCATTCCAGCGCACCTACGCGCGTAATCATGTCCACACCTGCTTTCGCTGCACAAACATGCATTTGATAGCTCATGGGTAGAAATGCCTGGGGCGCTGAGATATTGATCACACTGGCACCGGGCTTTTTCAGCACGCCATAGCCGGCTCGCAGCACGTGATAGGTACCCAACAGATCGATGTCGACCACGCTTTTAAAGGCATTAGTAGACATGCCCACGGCCTTGGCGGGGAAATTACCCGCAGCACCCGAGACCAACACGTCGAGTTCGCCCCACTGTGCATGCACTGCAGAGAAGGCCGCTGCGACGGCTTCTGGATCTCGTACATCTGCCGCGAACCCAAGTGCTTCCGGGCCCATACTATTCAATTCAGCCACCGCCGCGTCCACCTTGTCCTGACTACGCGAAAGCACCGCAACCCGCGCTCCGTGTCTGGCAAATGCGCGAGCTACACCCAGGTTGATGCCGCTGGTACCTCCGGCGACAAAAACCGTCTTGCCTGTAAAATCAAAAGCACTATCCATCATTCCCCCCCCTTACATTTGTTTAGTGATTAGTGTTGGCAATTGCAGCTTAAAATATAACTCACAGATGAGTATGACTCGTTTGTCCGTGGCTACGCCAACCTGCGTCCAATTCCTCTGATAAATCGCTGGCATAAAAAAACCCGACCACTTTACAGCAGTCGGGTTCTTTTTCGTTACCCGTTGGGTCGACTGAGATTAGAAGCTCAGACGCGCACCAACTGTGTACAAACGTCCGTAAACGTCGTAGTTACTTGGGTAAGTATTACCTGAGTTAGAAGAGGTATCACCAGACTCGTTACCAAGAATTGGTGGCTCTTCATCAGTGATGTTGTCGATACCGAAGCTCAGACGTACACGGTCATCCCACAGGTTGTAGCCAACGTACAGGTCGAGGTAGTCGTAGCTGTCGATGGAGCGGAAAGCAGCAAAAGTCGCAGCCGCTTCAGGACGCTCTACGTCGATCTCATCAGTGTGACGCCACTGCAATGAAGCAGTCAGGTCGCCCCAGTTCCAGGTAGTGCGCTGAGTCCAGCGCAGCTCGGAAACCGGGTCACAAGATGTACCGAAGTAGCCGTTACAATCGATGACTGGAGTCAGCGCATCGGACTGAGATTCCTGAGTCAGGTACTTGTTCACCATGCCAGAGAATTGCAGATCGCCAAACTCTGAAAGATCAACACCAAAGCTGAAACCAAGTTCCAGACCTTCAGCCTTTTCGAATGCCAGGTTGGTAGTGAACAACTGGATACCTGAAGCAGGTGTAGTCAGGTCACCATCAACACGAACAACGTTGGCACAGGCACTGGCCAGGCCAGTCACGTAACACTGGTCAAGAATCTGCTGGGCAGAGAACTCGCCGATTACGTCTTCGATGTCGATGTCATAGTAGTCAAGTGACAGAGTCACGTTTTCCAGACCAGCGATTTCAGGTGTCCATACGAAACCTGCGGTAAGTGTTTCCGCAGTTTCTGCATCCGGTGGGCTGGTTGGATTGGAGCCTGACAGCACGTTGATCTGACCAGATACGATATCCTGCAATACGCCAACTTGTGCGGGTAACATACCAGTGGATACACAAAGTGCTTCCAGGGTGGAGTTGATGTTAGCCGCATTGGCGATAGAACATGGGTCAAGAGTCGCATTGTCCAGGCCAGTAGTTACTGGAGAGAACAGCTCAGACACGTTAGGTGCACGAGTTGCTTCCTGCTGCATGACACGAACCAGCAACTGATCGTTGATAGTCCAGTTCAGGCCAGCTTTCCAGGTGTCTACACGACCTACTGTATCGTAGTCGGAATCACGATAGCCGAACTCAAAGTTCAGTGCTTCAACAAAGTCCATACCGTCTACCAGAGGCAGGAAACCTTCGATGAAGAGCTCATCTACACGGTAGCCACCAGCGATAGGCAGAATGTTACCACCAGCACCACCTTGACAGGACGCAGGCGCCAACTTCAGACACTCGTCCGGGTTCAATGAACCGAATTCGTCACGAGTCTCAAAACCTACTGACAATGCCAGAGGAGTAGAAGCTGTTGGCAGTTGAATCGCATCAACCGGGCCGTTCAGGATAACCTGACCGATAGTCTGGTCATACTTTTGCTGCTGCAGTGCAATCGCACGCGCGTAAGCGGCCATTTCAGGAGTGATCGTACCGAAACCACCAAACAGGTTGATAGGTACACAGGTCGCATCACCGTTGGCGCAAGTTACACCGTCTGTAGTATCAAGCGCATTCTGGATATTGGTCAGGTTAGTGTAACCATCACGAACCGTAGTTCGATTGGATTCACCATACTGGAAGGACACATCGTAGTTCCAGTCGCCCAGCAATTCGCCGCGGGCACCAGCCAGAATCATGAAGTGCTCAGTATCATAGTTTTCAGAACGAGTACCCAGCTCCAGCGTACGACGACGCAGTTGCATTTTCAGGTAATCCGCTTCATCAACGATGCCATTGTTGTTCACGTCATTCCAGTTATCACCAGTACCGCCAGCACTCAACGTGCCCGCAGTAACCGCAGAATTGGCGAAAGACAGAATTTCTGCTTTGGCCTGCGCACCGATTAGTGGGTTAGCCATTGGTACCAGGAATTGCGCACCAAAAGTACCGGAAGGAGCAACTTGCTGTTCAACAGTAATGTTGCTGTACTCCAGCGTTGAATAAGCTTCGAAATTCTCGTTGAATTCAAAGTTACCCATGGCGAAGATGTTGTAACGCTCTTGTGGAGTACGGAAATAGTTGTAAGGGTTGAAGTTGAACACCGAACAACCACCGCGTGCGCCTAGACCAGTGCCGGCATCGCCTGTGTACAAAGTACCGTCGTTCAGGAACTGACCGACGTTACCAGCGCCAGCAATATTGGCACGAGTTGGCATAGAGGTAGTAGAACCACCAGTCGCTACAGAGTCAGGGCCATCACAACCTGCGATCGGGGAAGGAACTGCACCTTCGCCTGCCAGGAATTCTGAATAGCCTGCGCCGTTACTGGTTTGAATACCAACCTGGCCAATATCACGCTGACCAAGCAAGAGAGGCTCACGCTCAGACCAGCTGACGTTCAATGCAACATTACCGCGTCCACCTTCCAGGGCTGAACCCAAAGTCAGTGATATGTTATCCATATCTGCATCGTTTTCAGCAGTAGTGGAATTGTTAACGCGAAGATCGAAACCTTCAAAATTGTTCTTCAGAACGACGTTAACAGCACCTGCAACAGCATCAGAACCGTATACCGCAGATGCACCACCAGTAATAATGTCAATTCTTTCAATTAGTGAAGTGGGAATAGTCGATATATCTGCTCGACCTCGGAAGTTTGCTGGTGTCAGGCGGCGACCATTGATCAGGACCAGATTACGCTCTGGGCCCAGACCACGCAGGTTGACGGTTGAAACACCATCAGTACCGTTGTTTACGTTCTCACCGTCGCCAGGGATGGTGGAAGGCAAATCACGCAGAATCTTTTCTACTTCTACATCTTGCGTGAATTCGATGTCTTCCAGTCCGATCGTTGTGATTGGGCTCGAAGAGTTCAGGCCAGGTCGACGAATACGTGAACCAGTCACGATTACCTCTTCCAACGCCTGTTCTTGCGCCAGTGCGGTGGGAGCCGTACCTAGTGACCCGGCAGTGGCGATGGCAGCAAATGCCAGCGTCCATGCAGAGGCCTTCTTGTTGGTTTTGAACATTTAATGTTCCCCCTTAATGATGAAAATCAGGGACAAGAATCACTCGATCTTGTCGCCTGATTTTTCCTTTATGGTTTGTGTAGCCCACAACTTCTGAGCTACATGGCGCGGATTCTACCTCGGTTGCGCTGAAACAAACAGACACATATGTAACAAATTGCCACATTTAGGGCAGAATTAGGGCAGAAACGGCCAATTTTCCCTAAAAACCCATGCCACGGCATTGATGGGACGTTCTGGCAGGTGAATTCCGGGATAATGGATACTAGAGGGCAAGGCTCATGAGGTATCCTCTGAATCGAGGCGGAGACTTCACCAAACAAGGTCTTTTTTTACCTTTCGCTGAATAATCGTGAAAATGAACATGGCTTCCAGAATACTGAAATCAAGCACCCCCTTTTCCGGCCTGGCGATACTGTGCCTGGTGCTGGGTGCCTGCAGTAACCAGCAAATCTATGAGGCTATCCAGCAAAACCGACTGCAGGCTTGCGAAGAACGGCCAATTCCCGAGCGCAGGACCTGCGAGGCTAACTATCAAATGGACTACGAGGAATATCGTCGCGAGCGCGAAGAGTTAATTGCGGAAGAGGAGTAGTCTGGATAACCCAGACTCGAGAGAGTTTATCGTCAACTGACTAGTTCGGGCGAACAGAGAAACGATATCCAGCGCCGCGCACTGTCTGGATCAGCCTGGCATAATCGATGGACGCACCCTCCACAGAAGACAGAGCCTTGCGCAGGCGACGGATATGTACATCAATCGTGCGCTCTTCAAGGTAAACATTACCGCCCCAGACAGAATCCTGAATGTGATCGCGGGTAAATACTTTTTCCTGATTAAGAAGAAAGAATTTCAGCAAGCGAAATTCCGTCGGACCCATATCAACTGATTTGTCTTCGATTGAGATGCGGTGGCTGGTGGGATCCAGCTTCAAGTCAAATACCTGCAACACTTTGTCTTTTTGTTTGCCATTCACTCGACGCAGCACGGTCTTGATCCGGGCAACCAGTTCACGGGGAGAGAACGGCTTGGTGACATAATCATCCACACCCTCATTAAGTCCTTGCACCTTATTGTCTTCACTGGTCTTGGCAGTGAGCATGATGATAGGAATATTGGTGGTGATCTCATCGCGGCGCAGTCGACGCGCTAGCTCAATCCCGCTGCCGCCAGGCAGCATCCAGTCGAGAAGAACCAGATCTGGCTTATTGTCGATTATGGATATGTGTGCTTCATGAGCATTGGCCGCACTCATGCTGTTGAATCCTGCCAGATCGAGGGTGATTCCTACCATATCCCGAATGGCAACTTCATCGTCGACAATAAGTATCGTAGATTCACTCATAATGTGGGTGTTGCTCCTGTTACCGCATTAGAACAGAGAGATTATTTAACCAGTATTATATTACAGTTATGTGACAAAAGCGCTCTGACCGAAGCATTAAGATCGCATTCAAGTATCTGTATTTTAAAGATTTATCCCAAACATCGCAGATCTGGCCTTCGCCAACAGAAACACTCCAATCAGAATGTATAATCCATCTGCACACTGAACTGTCTTCCTTTGTTGTAGGAATTCACAATAAGGCCACCCTGGGTAATCTCGTAGGGTTCATCAGTCAGATTTTTTCCTTTGGCCTGGAATTTCCAGTGCTCATTCAACTCGCGAATAAATACAAAGTTCAATTCACCGGTTCCTTCTTCCAGCAGGTCAGGCGCCCCTTCAATGCCAACCTGGTTAATCCGGTCACCGTAGTAGTGATAAAGCAAGGTTGCGGTCGTACCGGAAAACGGCTCATAACCAATCTGGAAATTGAACAACCAGTCTGATTGGCCCTGGAGTGGTCGAGAAGTATTGGTCAGTATGCCAATGTTTTCTTCTGCGATTCGCACTTCGGACTCAACATAGGCCACGTTCGCCTGCACATACATATCGGAGAACAGGTATGCGAAGTCTTCCAGGAAATCGAGGCTCTTGTAAATTTCAATCTCAACACCCTGGTTTTCACCACCTGCAGCGTTGGTAAAAGACTCAGTACCATCTGCGCCACCAAGGATGAAATTCTCTATTGGATTTTCAAATTCCTTGTAGAAAACACCGGCAGACAAGTAATCACGGAAACCGAAATACCACTCCCAGCGGAAATCGTAGTTCTTTATGGAGGCAATTTTCAGATCCGGGTTGCCTACCACTTCACTACCTGTAATGGGATTGGTAAAAGCTGCAGGAGATAATTCACGAAAATCCGGTCGGGACTGGGTTTCGCTGTATGCCAAACGGAACTGGTGATCATAATTGATAAATGTTGCGCTGATTGCTGGCAACAGTTCTTCGCTTTCCTGCCCTGACGCAATTTCCACATCGCGGAACAGATCGAATGTGCGAACGTTCTGGCTGAAGTCTTCATTTCGTAAACCCGCATTGATGCGCAGGCGATCATCGAAGTTAATCTCGCCCTGCACATACCAGGAGTCTGACTCGTTATTAGCTACATAGTTGTCAGTAGGACGGGTAAATTCTCGCAGTTCAAATCCGTTGGGATCTATATTATCGAACGACAAGATCTCTTCCATGGACCTCTCCAGTAAATCCTGGTCCTGGGCAATAAAGCCCTGGTCAAAAAACGAGTAGCGGCGAATTTCAGAATCCCGAACCTTGTCAGAGTGAACATATCCGGCTTGTGCCGTGATAGTAGAGTTGCCAGGGCCATAGAACACCATGGTGGCATCGACACCGTAGTCCTCGGCATCATCATCCAACACACTCCAACGGCGAACGTTGCCGTCAGCACGCGTGGAGAAGCGGAATACGTCACCGCCCATACCGTCCGATTCACGGTCATAACGATACTCGCGTGTATCCGGCTCGTCTCTTTCTGCTTTAACCTTGCTGTAACGCCAGTTGATAACCAACTCATTCAAATCAGGAAAGTAGTGATCGCCTTGTAGTTGGTTCGAGAACAGTTCGCGCTCCACCCATTCCAGGGTGCTGCGGCGCAAATAATCCTCTGCCGCCACATCACCTTCGAAGACGCCGACAGTATCATCGGTTTTACGTAACATTACTGATGTAAAACGTACATTGTGGTTAGCGTTGAAATCGATGCCTGCTGTCGCGATGCTACTTATATCGATACTGTGTTCAGTGCCCACGTAGATGCCATCGTCTTCTATCTCGAGCCCGGCATTACTGTTCTTGTAGTTCTTGCGGATAATTTCATTGTGGTCCCAGGAATTGGAATAGTCGATTGCCGCCATGTAGTTCAATTGGGCGCCGGTATTACCGATCTCGTGAAAATTCCCCAGAGAGGTGGAGATATCATAATTGACCGGAATGTCTTCGGTTTTCGGAGTATATTCATTGCGCAGGCTGCGGCCTATCACCTGCAATTGTTCCGGGGTATAGCCACTGCCTCCGAGGAAGGCACTCTTGCGACGCAACTCATTGCCACCCGCGGTAGCTTCAACAAGCGGTCCAGGTAAATCTCTGTGGCCATCATCATAGCCCAGCCAGGCCCTGTCACCTTCACTGACAGTCATGCCTTCTTCAAAATTGACATCGGATGTCATGCCTAGTGAAGAAGAAATATTCCAGAAGAACTCGTCGGTAGATTTCTTGGTGCGCAGCTGTAACAATCCGCCGCCGAATTCACTCGGGTATTGGGCAGAATAAGTTTTCTGCACCAACACACTCTCAAGCACTGCCGTTGGAAACAGGTCCAGAGGCACTACCCGGTTAATCGGTTCCGGAGAAGGCAGAATGGCTCCGTTTAGAAGCGTGCTAGAGTAGCGCTCGCCCAAGCCACGGACATAGACAAATTTTCCACCAACAGTGCTAAGCCCGGCAACCCGTTTTAACCCCTCTGCAATATTGGAGTCTCCTGAGCGCGTGAATTGCTCTTCCCCAATCACATTGGAAACCTCAGAAGTGCCGCGCTTCTCATCTGGAACGAATTGTCCAATTACGGAAATTTCTTCGATAGCAGGGGGCTGGGCAATGGCAACTGTGGCAAGCAGAGGCGCCATGCAAAGAGCTAGGAAGCGCTGCCGGGTTGGAGGGATTGTCATGTAACTACTCCGGGGTAAGGATTATTCTGGTGGAGTAGTTTATTGCTGTTCTATGACAGTGGTATTTCAGTAATATTGCAATTTTATTTCATTATGGTTTCTTGTATCTCCAGATATACGAAGACAAAAAAAGGGGTGCGAGCACCCCTTTATGTAAAAGCGCGTTAATAGCGCCTGCTTTATGCAGCGCTGTTTAGTCAGAGTATGTCCAACCAACAGTCCAATCAGAAGACTCGTCTTTCACCGCGCCGATATAGTCGACTTCTACGAAGAAATCATCGGAAGGAAAAGTCGGGTCTACCGCGTTAAGTGCAGAGCCATTGGCCCAGCCGTTCGGACCACCCAGGTCGAGGGTCATCGTTGTTGTGCCAGATTGCGCCGCAAACCAGTCAGTAACGGTGAACGGATCGCCGTCTTCATCCTCGAATACACAGGCGTCTGAGAAACGCGAGCTGCTGATAGCCAGATTGCCATTCAGACCTGCAATAGAACCACCGGCATTGGTGAATGTGGCTGTCTGGTCAATATCGATACAGTAATCGAATGTGCTCATGACCACGTTGTACATATCAACGCCAGTACCTTCACGCAAACGGAAACCGGAATCAAAACCTTCAGCGGGGCCTGCACAGGTCAGGTTGGCAATAGTTGGATTGGCACGCGGAGTTGCGTCGTTATTATCCGAGTTATTGTCAGCTTCGACGCAGTGCTCACTCACAGTGTTCTGCTTGATGGCTACAAATTGCACTCTGCCATCCCAGCCAAAAGTCCAGTCCAGCGCATCGTCTTCGTTGCCCGTCAGCACAATGTGCTTGGCATCAGTCGTACCACCGAAGAATTCGATACCGTCGTCTGAGTTATTGTGTACCTGAACGTAATCTACCAACGTACCGGAACCGGTGCCCTGGAAAGCAATACCATTCAGTTCATTTTCTTCAGTGATGTTCTGCCCAGCGTATTTAACCTGTACATAGGTCAGCACACCGCTGCTGTCATCATCATCAGAACCGCCATAGGCGCCTGTGGAACCTTCACCTTCTGCTTCACCACCAGCGACATTAATAGTGGCGTTACCATTCAGGATAAGGCCGCCCCATTGACCTGTGGTTGAAGCTGTTGCCGTGTCGTCACCCTCGTAGGTGAAGATAACTGGCGCGTCAGGCGCACCATTGGCATGCAGCTCACCGTCACGGTCAACTACCAGGAAATTCAGGCCGGTTTGACCGAAGACATAAGTGCCAGCGTCAACTGTCAGCTTGGTTTTGTCACCTGAAGGCGTGCTGGAACCAATAAATACGGCACCATCCAGCAGGTAAGAGAAATTCGAAGTCAGGTGAGTATCTGACTCAATACGACCACTCAATACACAAACCGATTTACCTTTGAATGTACCAGTCGTAGAGGTTGTATTGGTTGGACATGAAGAACCGGCAGTCTCAGCAATAGCCAGGCTGGCAGCATTTGCGTTGTAAGTCAGGTTTGACAAATCGCCTGTGTAATAACCGACATAGGCATCGATTTGCATGCCAGTCAGGTTAGTGTCATCGCCGATCAGACCTTCCAGAATATTAATTTCTTCAACCGCTGCCAGCGTCTTGGTCTTATATGGCTGCACCGGATCACCTTCGTTGTACTGGATCCAGATTCCTCCTGAAAGCTTCAGGAAGATGCCCAGACCGGGAATACTTGCAGCGACAACAATACTGCCTGTCTGGCCCACATCTGCGGATGCCGGTTCGATAGTGGCTACCAGGTCGGCTGCAGTAGCAGCAGGCACTTCAGCCAGATAGCTGGCACCGCCATTAACCGTTGCACCACCGGTAATTGATACACCGCTCTTTGGGCCAGCAACTGTAAGTAATGGCTGATCTACAGCCTGCGCACTCATCGCTGACACTGCTAATGCCACCCCACTGGCAAGCGCGGTCATGTTGATTCGCTTGGATTTCATTTCGACTCCTTGGTCTTTTGTTTTGCAGATAAGATGTCGGAATATGATAGGTAGGTGATATTTCAGTTCTGCGACGATTTATTTGCAGTTTTATTACAATTGGATCAACACAAGCTGAACCGCGCTTTGCTTGGGCATTTTTTTTGGATAAAAATTCATGGGATTGTCACAAACTTGCAAAATATCTTGCGTAGTCTTACGAGTTCTATGCAAGGCAATGACAAAAAATACAAGTACCGCGTCGAGGCGCAGCATGTCGGATTCTTTGAAACCCCGGTCGCTTACTGCAAATTGAATAATGGCGAAGGGCTTCTGAGTGATCTGGATGAAGTAATACGCAAGCACTTGTCCAGCCAGGCAGGCTTAAAACGTTCCAATATCGGCGGCTGGCACAGCGATACCAATATGTTGACGTGGGGCGGTGCCCCAGCAGCAAAGCTGGCCGAAACTGCGATTAGCATTGCGCAGCGCATGAGTCATTTTCAGGAATCCAGTGCAGACCAGTTCGACTGGGTGGTGCGCATGTGGGCCAATGTCACCCCAAAAGGCGGGCTCAACCATATGCATGCACACCCAGGGAATTTATGGGCTGCAGTGCTGTATGTTGATATGGGTGATGAAGGAGATAAAACGCGCGACGTGGGTGGCGCATTATACGTGGAAGACCCGCGCTTTCCCATGTCGGCCATGCACAATACCGCCATCCGCATGATTGGAGCAGATGGCAAACCACAGCAGTATGAAATTGAGTTCAAGCTGGAACGCGGGAACCTCGTGGTATTCCCCGCCTGGTTACGGCACGGTGTGAGGCCCTACACGGGTAATCGCGAGCGCATCTCCATTGCAATGAATATCGATGCGCGGCACAAATAAATTAAATTCCCGCGGAAGTTGCGCGACGAAATTTGTAGCGAATCAGCGGGTTGAACAAGCGTGCCAGACCCTTGGTAAAAGTCAGGGGGCTATCGAGCACTGCAAAACACAGACAGCCTTCATCGCTGCATGGCTGATGGTGGTCTTTCTTGTCTCTTAACACAAAATCAGCCGGGCCATACTCGCCCATCTCATCACTGAAACTGCCATCGAGTACCAAAGTTACTTCGCTGCCCATATGGGTATGCACTGGTGTCTTGCTACCGGGTTTCATGTAGATAAATTCACATTGAGTCTCATTATCCAGTTCAACCCGGGCCTGGTTAATACCTCCAGCCAACTTCTTCCAGACCAAGCCTTCAGCTGCCACCTTGGCGAGCACGCGCGGCAATACTACGCTGTGCTCTGGTGTGTGCAGTTCCTCAGGAACAGAAATTTGAGGCGCAACACTCCCGTCCTGAACCTGACTTACAATTGATGCGATGACGTCTGAATAATCCGGCGCACCGTTGGATTTTGTACTGGCACTGCCTGCCCATGCAGTCGCTGCGTGCTGTTCCGCAACACTGACGTGTTGCTTGCAGTCATCACAAAGTTCCACGTGCGCCGATATAGCAACGCTCATGCCTGTGGACAAAGTACCTAGTGCATATTCTTCCAATAATTTTGTAGAAGGATGGAAGTTACTTTGATCTGTCATTCGTCTACCCCAACATGTTGTTTGAGTTTCGCAACTCCAAGGCGCAAGCGTGACTTGAGGGTACCTAGAGGGATGTCCAATACCCGAGCCGCCTCTTCATGAGTGCGATCAAAAATAAAAATCTGCTCGACTACAGCTTTTTGCGCATCGGGCAATTCATTGTAAAAACTTTCGATTTGGGAAACTTCAATTTCCTGAGTGGCTGTCTCTTCGTTTACCAGCGAGCCTGCCGGCTCTCCATCCTGCGGCCAAATATCATCGGCACTTATGCAGTTAGGTTGACGCTTCTGTTTGCGCAGGATGTCAAAGCAGCGGTTTCTGGTCAGCGTAAAAATCCAGCTCTGCGCGGTGCCCCGATCGAGATCGTAGAGCGGCGCCTTCTTCCATACCGTTAGCATGGCTTCCTGCACAAGATCATGAGAAAGCTGTTCATTTCGGGTCAGCTTCATTCCCAGTGCATATATCCTGCTGGAAAAGCGGCTAAACAACTGCTCAAACGCTACGCGGTCCTGGGTATTGCCAACTGCAATCAGCAATGCCTCGTCACTACGTGCCTCCTCGTGACCAGCTCTACTTGTCCGTTTCTTGACCTCGTCGACCACGGGCCTCGTCCTTCCTAGATTCAAGGACTTCATGCTAACCCGATCGAGGGTTGGTGACAATTCCTGCATAGCTTCCAATACGCCACGTCCAAGGGGCTGGATCACTCGAAATTCGGCAAAATAACAAGTGATCCATTCGGCCAGGATAACCGTAAATCGGATATCTTCAATAATTATCAGAATCAAGCATGAAAGCCGGAATCGCCATTCAGCCAACAACAGACATTACCAGTGCAGAATACCTCTCGGAGCGAGTGATTGACTGCTATAAGAGCCTGGATGTCTCAAGCCTGGGTCAGCTCCAATCCCTGTATAGTGAGGATGTCTACTTCGAGGACCCTTCTCATGCCTTTCAGGGTCGCCCGGCTTTGATGCGTTATTTCGAATCAATGTTCGAAAATGTGGATAGTTGCCAGTTCAAATTTCATCAATCTATTAATAATGGCAGCGACATCTTCCTGTCCTGGACCATGCTCCTACGCCACAAGCGCCTGCTCAAAGGCGAAGTGATCCGCGTCGAAGGATCGAGTTATCTTAAAACCCGCAACGGCAGTATTTATTGTCAGCGCGACTATTTTGATATGGGCGCAATGGTATACGAACATATTCCTGTGCTGCGCACAGTTGTGAGGTTTATCAAACAGCGCCTGGGCAACAATTAGACGTGAGTAAAAAGTTTTTGGAGAACTTCTGAAATAACTCAATTAGTAAAAGAGACCTGTAAATGGACAGACAGCGTATCGCAATCATAGGAAGTGGTATTTCTGGACTCACTTCCGCATATCTACTGAATAAATGTCACGACATCACGGTGTTTGAAGCCAATGACTATATTGGCGGACATACTCACACTGTGCCTGTTGATATAAACGGTAGAGAGCTATGGATAGACACCGGATTTATCGTCTGCAACGACCGCAACTATCCAAATTTCCTGCAACTTATGTCTCAGGCAGGCATCAATTTGCAAGCAACTGAAATGAGCTTCAGCGTAAGCAATCCTGCCAGCAATCTGGAATACAATGGCCACAACCTGAATACATTATTTGCCCAGCGCCGGAATCTGCTGCGCCCCAGATTCATCAAGCTGGTCAGAAACATCTTGAGATTCAATTCAGCGGCAAGAAGCGCCAATGCAGACCCAGGTTCTACTTCATCTACGCTCGGCGAATTTGTTGAAAGCCTCAATCTGGGAGAGGAACTGAAAGAGGACTACCTGTATCCTATGGTTGCGGCAATCTGGTCTTGCAGTACCAGGCAGGCCAGTGAGTTCCCGCTGCAGTTCTTCCTCAAGTTTTTTCTTAACCATGGCTTACTGGACATCAAAAACCGGCCGCAATGGTACGTCCTGCAAGGCGGCTCACACAGTTATATCAATCCATTAATTGCAGGGTTTCGCGGACAAGTAAAATTGGATTGTAAAGTGCAGCGTATCACTCGACGCGAAACCGGGGTAAGCCTCCACATGACGGATCAGGACGGCGAACATACAGAGAAATTCGACCAGGTAATCATTGCCTGCCACAGCGACCAGGCCTTGCGCATGCTCTCCGATCCAACGCCGGAAGAATCTGCTGTCTTGGGGGCAATCGGCTATCAGGAAAACGATGTAATTCTGCATAGCGACGCCAGCATCATGCCTAAAAATAAACGAGCCTGGGCGAGTTGGAATTTTCTGGCAGGAGCTACAAATTCCAACGAAGCGCCTGTTATCACCTATTGTATGAATATCCTGCAGGGCCTGACTGAACAGGAACCCCTGCTTGTCACGTTAAATGGCAGAGACAAGATTGCGCCAGATCGTATACTGCAGGAATTCAGTTATAGCCACCCTGTCTATTCAACCGACGCATTGATGGCGCAGACACAACGTAACTCAATCTGCGGCAGTAATCGCACTCACTACTGCGGCGCATACTGGTATAACGGCTTCCATGAAGATGGCGTGCGCAGTGCCCTCGATGTCTGTGCACGGTTTGGAACCAGATTATGAGCTCTGAAGAGCAACAAATCATACCGAACGATGCGCTTGAAAGTGCCATCTACCGGGGCAAGGTAAGGCACCGACGCTTCACTCCGGTTAAGCATGAGTTTGATTTTAATCTGTTTATGCTGTGGTTGAAGCTGGATGAACTTCCATGGGTACTCCAGGATAACTGGCAGTTGGGAACTCGACCCTGGAACTGGGGCCGCTTCCAGCGCAGCAATTATTTGTCTCCTGAAATAGACAGCATCGACCAGGCTGTGCGAAATAAAATCAGGGAGTTGGCGGGAACCAATTCCATTAACACGGAAGGCGATGTCTATATTCTCGGCCATCTTCGTTACCTGGGATTTTATTTTAGTCCGTTGACCCTGTATTTCCTTAAAGACAAAGACAGATTTACCTGGATGCTGGCAGAAGTAAGTAATACACCCTGGCGAGAACGTCACTACTATCTGGTGGACGTCAATGACCCGCAGGAGCACCCCAAGAAGTTTCATGTCTCGCCTTTCAATCCAATGGAACAGAGTTACCGCTGGCGCATAATTCCACCCGATCCTGTCCAGAAGAATTGCCTGGTTCACATCGAAGTGGGAGGTGAAGGCCATGGTATGAAGCCAGTTTTCGATGCCAGTCTTATGCTGCAAAGACAACCACTAAACCAAAGTATATTGCGGCGCGTATTAATCAGATCACCGATACAGACCGCCAGCATTATCGCAGGCATCCACTGGCAAGCACTGAAACTGTTTATAAAACGTGCACCGCTGTACCCTCACCCGAAGAAGGGTGCAGCCGTAACAGGAAAGAAATTTGTATGAATCAGAAAGAACTAACAATGGGCGCGGACGTCGCAACACCCGGCACGACAACAGCCTCCCGTTCTGAGGAAGTTTTAAGGAAGCTCCTGATCAAGGTGCTGCAACATGCCTCCGAAGGACATTTTCTTCTGCGCGAACGAGGCAGAGTAATCGCCGAAATTGGCGATCGCGAATCTCCACTTCAAGCCGAAGCAAATGTACTGGATACCAGAGTTTACAAACGCGTTTTACTTGGGGGCAATGCCGCCGCAGGCGAGGCCTACACAGATGGCTGGTGGACGTCACCAGACATCTCCGAAGTAACACGTTTCTTTGCACGCAATTTGAGCATGATGGACTATTGGGATAGTCGTTTTGGCTGGCTGTTCCAACCACTGCAGTGGATGCGAATGTTAAAACGCAGAAATTCCAAGCAGCAAGCCAAACGCAATATTCTGGCCCATTATGATCTGGGTAATGATCTCTATACGCGATTCCTTGATCCGCGTTTGCAATATTCGTCAGCTCTATATGAATCACCGCAGCAATCACTGCAACAAGCACAGGAAAGTAAGCTGCGCCGTATCTGCGAGAAGCTGGAATTGAATGCCGATGACCACCTGTTGGAAGTCGGCAGCGGCTGGGGTGGCTTAGCTATATATGCAGCGAGCAACTACGGCTGTCGCGTCACGACCACCACTATCTCTGACGCCCAGTATGTCTATGCTCAAGCCGCGATTGCCGAGGCAGGATTAAATGATCGCATTACATTGCTTAATCGAGATTATCGGTTACTCGAAGGACAATACGACAAGCTCGTTTCGGTTGAGATGATTGAAGCTGTCGGTCGCAGTTTCTTATCCGGATATTTTGAAAAGCTCAACGAGTTGATCAAGCCGGGTGGCAAGCTAATGCTGCAAGCAATTACTATCGCCGACCAGAGGCTTAAAGCCTATGGCCGATCTGAAGATTTTATCCAGCGGCATATATTCCCTGGAGGTTATCTTCCTTCGCTGCAATTGATTTCACAGCTAATGGCACGCAAGACCGATTTTGTGATTCGCAATGTGCGAGATATGGGGCTGGATTACGCGCGCACATTAGCAGACTGGCACAACGCATTTCTTGCAAACTGGAATGAATTGGAATCTCTTGGTTACGATCAGCGCTTTCGCAACCTCTGGGAATATTACCTTGGATACTGCGAGGGCGGATTCAGGGAACGTCGTATTAGCGCCGTACAGTTGCTCGCCACCAAGGCTCCTCACGCACTTTAGTTGATAGAATTAGGAATTGATGTGCAGGTACTGCTTTCCAAACCATTTAACCTGATCGCATTTAATTGCATGTGGTTCGGCTGTGTAGCCGGGCGCGACACAACACTCTGGTTCGTGGCGCCACTCGTTGTGTCCTATGCGAGCCTCCTGCTCTACTGTGGCAAGACGAAATTCCATCATTTATTTCTTCCCATTGTTATAGGGTTATGCGCCGATGCCAGCCTGACGCTTGCTGGAATGTTTCAGTTCAGTAGTAGCGGTCTGTTAGTGCCGTTTTGGCTAATGGTTTTGTGGCTGGCCTTCTCTACCACTCTGGAGAGTTCTCTGGCAGTTATTGGCGGTTACAAATGGGTTGCTGCCTGCGCAGGCGGCCTGATTGTGCCACTCAACTATGCAGTCGCAGAGCGTCTGGGGGCAGTGAGTTTTGGGCAAGACTACTTGCTCACGCTTATTACTATCGGAGTGATATGGGCAGCACTCCTGCCATTATTTTTCTGGATCGTTGAAGAGAACTGGAAACACAATCATGCGGCCTATTCATAAATTGCGGATCGGATTAGTCCTGTTGCTATTGCACCCGTTCCCGGTGCTGGCTAAAAGTTCTATTGTCACTGAATTGCAACCGGTGGGTCAGGCCACGCTCAAAGTGTTTTTCTGGACAATCTATGACAGCGCGCTCTACTCCAGTGATGGGGAGTTCAGGGGTGTGCAACCCGGGCTGGCACTGGAACTGGACTACCGCCGCAATATCACTAAAGAACGCCTTATAGAAACCACGCGCGAAGAGTGGCAGGATCTTGACCTCTACAGTGAAGCGTCCGAACCCTGGCTGCAGCAATTGTCGGGAATCTGGCCAGATGTAAGCAAAGGAGATGTGATCGTGCTGAAAGTGGATGAAGCATTACACGGCAATTTCTACTTCAATGATCGCTTCATCGGAGCGATAGAAGATGCGGCATTCACCAGGGACTTTCTCGCAATCTGGACGGCAGAGAACAGCCGCTTTCCGGAACTGCGTGACAAACTGGTTGGAGCTGACGCCGACTAGCTCAGGCAATAATTCCAGGGACTAAAGTGCGACCAAACCGATGGTCGTATTCAAAAGGGAAGTCAACCTGGCCCCACAATTCATCTGCCAATTCCTCAATTTTGCAGCACCCTGCAGGCACTTCGCTTGATTTTGGCATCGTTTGCCAATTGCCCCGGGTTGTAGAACGCAACGATTCTCCAGACTAAAATTCGCGCGCACTGCCCTGGTGGCTTTGTATTGCAAAAGTCTCAAGCTTGTGTGAGTGTTTCTTTACAGTTTTCCTTATGCAGCATCAGAACGGCCCTTTTCAGGCAGATATTGCGATTACGCCCTGTTGATTCCATGCTTCCATCTGGATTTCTCTATCTCCGGCGGAACAGTTAGAATCCGCAAAGGCTATAAGAATAGATAATAAAATAAGAATAGGAGTCAGCACCTGTGAACCCCGCCCGCATTCTGTTACTCATGCTTGTATTCCCCGCTTCTGTCAGCCTCGCCCAATATGGTGCCAACGATGGCAACTGGCAGGCCTACGGTGCCGATGTTGGCAGCACCAAGTACACCGGTCTGGATCAGATCAACGCCAGTAATGTGAATGACCTTGAAATTGCCTGGCGCCGCCCGGTGCTGGACGCTTCTCTGCAAGCATTGAATCCTGACCAGCGCTACGCCACCAATTATGTGGCCGCACCTGTGGTAGTCGATGGGGTTGCATATATTCCAAACGGTGTAGGCCTGGTTGAAGCATTTGATCCAGGCACTGGCGAAACGATTTGGGTGCAACAACCTCCAGGTGGCGCTGAGGGTTTACCTGGTGCAGTCACACGCGGAGTCGCGTACTGGGAAGACGGTGCTGAAAGCCGTATAATAGTGCAACGTGGCACTTATTTGTATGCACTTGATGCAGCCAATGGCGAACCAATTGCGGAGTTCGGTGACAATGGTCGTGTGAGTCTGCAGTTGATTCCGGCTGAGTTTGAGCGGTTTCGCTGGGGTGGCGTACCCATGGTTGTTGGCGATGTTGTTGTGATCGGTCAGGCCATGTCGGATACTTTTTCCAACAAGGAAGCACCACGCGGGGATGTGCATGCTTTCGACGTTCGCACTGGTGAACTGCGCTGGACTTACAACACGATACCGCAGCAGGGGCAATTCGGCACGGATACCTGGCAGGATCGTTCCTGGTCTTATACTGGCCACGCTCCGGTATGGGCCTTATTCAGTGCCGACCCGGAACTGAACATGGTCTACATGCCCATTTCTTCTTCCACCAACGACATGTATGGCGGCCATCGCATTGGCGATAACCTGTTCAGTCAAAGTTTGGTGGCAGTCGACGCCAGCAGCGGCGAGCGTATCTGGCACTATCAGATGGTACATCACGGACTGTGGGACTATGACCCGCCAGCAGCTCCCATTTTGATGGACATCACAGTAGATGGGGAACCGGTCAAGGCGGTCACTCAGATAACCAAGCAGGCATTTGCTTTTGTATTTGATCGCGAAACCGGCGAACCAGTTTGGGAGATCGAAGAACGTCCGGTTCCGCAGTCAGATGTTCCAGGAGAAGTCACATCACCTACTCAACCATTTCCAACCCGACCTGCGCCGTTTGATCGACAGGGGGCAACTGTCGATAACCTGATTGATTTCACGCCCGAGCTACGAGCCGAAGCCCTGGAAATATTCAGCCAGTATGTGACAGGCCCTTTGTTCACACCGCCATCAATACGTAGTGATGAACCGGGCGGCACGCAGGGCACTATTCAACTGCCCGGCTCTCAAGGCGGCGCAGATGTTCAGGGCGCAGCATTCGACCCGGAAACCGGCTATCTGTATATTCCATCTATCACTTCGGCTTTCGTAGCTGATGTACTCCCCGGAGACCCTGAGGTTACCAATCTTGCCTACGTGAAGGGCGCAAGGCGCTGGATCGCCGGCCCCCAGAGATTGCCACTATTTAAACCACCCTATGGCCGCATTACCGCCATCGACATGAATACGGGAGAGCATGTGTGGATGGTCCCAAATGGAGATGGGCCACGTGACAACCCGGCGATAGCCCATTTGAATCTGGGGAAGCTTGGCTGGCCCGGGCGTCCTTCCCCATTACTGACACGCTCACTTTTATTTATCGGTGAAGGGCTCACTAATCAGCGCCCCGGCGGGCGAATCCCTTTCGACATGCCTGTGGAGGTTGCTACCAATAGCGGCGGTCCGATGTTTCGGGCGTACGACAAGGACTCCGGCGATGTGATCTGGGAAATTGAGCTGGAGGCGGGCACCACCGGTGCACCAATCAGCTATATGTACGAAGGCAAACAATATATTACGGTCTCAATTGGGGATCGAGAACATGAGCCAGAAATCCTGGCCTTCACGCTGCCTTGATTTTTAAAATGTCACTCAATTGATCTGCTCAACACCGCACAGGGAACAATCATGAGAACAATAATAACTACTGCACTGTTAGCCTTTCCCTTTTTATTTGTCACGGCTCAAACTCCGGCGCCAGCCATGCCACCCATTGCGACCGACATCACGGCCGAGCAAATACAGGAATTCATCGATAACCTGCCACGCGATAGCGTAAGTGATCGCCCAATTCGGGTCGTTGAAGTCACCGGCGATTACCGAGTGGGTGTTTATGGCGTGTTTCGCCCGCAGGGCATAATCGGCGATGCCAATTTACATCCGGTTGATACCACCGAGATTTACTACATGCTAACGGGTTCTGCCACACTGGTGACAGGTGGTGAATTGATCGACCCCTACCCGGCACCCGCACCCAGCATCTCGATGCGGGGCAAGGGTATAGCGGGCGGTGTCAGTCGCAAGATCAACCCTGGTGATGTAGTAATAATTCCAGGTCACACACCCCATTGGTGGAGCGAACTTGATTCAGATATCTCGTATCTGATTTATCGACCTGATCCAAACAATCGCTTGCAACTTCGTTAGGCGACTCAAGAAGCAGGGTGTCCTGCTATTTTGGTTGCTTAACTGTCCTGAGGTAAGGCTTGATGGTGTTCCAGCCATCAGGGAACATACCTTTGGCCTCTTCGTCTGAAACTGCCGGAACAATAATCACATCTTCTCCATGCCTCCAGTTCACCGGAGTCGCAACTTTGTGCTTTGCAGTTAGTTGCATGGAGTCCAGCACGCGCAGTATCTCATCAAAATTACGGCCAGTAGTCATTGGGTATGTAAGCATTAACTTGATCGTCTTGTCTGGCCCTACGATGAAAACCGAGCGCACAGTGGCATTCGTTGCTGCAGTACGACCTTCGGATGTGCCCGGCTCTTCTGCCGGCAACATATTGTAAAGCTTGGCCACTGCCAGGTCGTGATCGCCGATCATTGGATAATTTACTTTGTGGCCTTGAGTTTCCTCGATGTCTTTGGCCCACTCGCTGTGGTTTTCTACCGGGTCAACGGACAATCCGATTATCTTGCAATTGCGCTTTTCAAATTCCTTTTCCAACCCCGCCATGTAGCCCAACTCAGTTGTGCATACCGGTGTGAAATCCTTGGGGTGAGAGAACAGGACTCCCCAGGAATCGCCCAGCCACTCATGGAAACTAATTTCACCCTGTGTGGTTTGCGCAGTAAAGTCTGGCGCTACATCATTGATACGTAGTGACATTATTTTCTCCAGTTTAAAACTATCATTGCGAATTTTTTATGAATATTGGCCCGACAGATTGAATAACACAGCGAACCAGCAGACCCATCAGTTTACGCCTCCGGCTCAGGCGCTTCAAGAATTCGGCTTGGGCTGGGATAGACCGACCTGATTGCTGTGATGGGCTGAGTGAAGGACTTGGATCCTAGTTGGAACACTCGTAAATAAAGGCAGGCGGCATATTGCGCAACGTAAAGCGCAATTTTACGTGCTTGAATAGTTTCTTGAGATTGCCGTAATGAGCGAGACTGTATTGATATTGCAAGAATCTACCTTGTGGGCAGAGTGAATTACTGACGTTTTCCAGAATGCTGTCAACTGTATCATCGGCGATTAACGCAAGCGGTAAGCTCGAGACCACATAATCAACACATTCCATATCCAGAGAATGGATTATTGAATGTAAATTTGCGGCACATGCATTGTAAACCTGTAATCTCTCGTCCGGAAACTGATTCAATTTAGAGACAAAATCGTTGTTAACTTCCAGACAAATAAGCGTGGCATCTTTACTCATGCATTCCAGCAACTGGCTGGTGACACAACCATTACCTGGGCCCAGTTCTACAATACGCCGAGCTTTGGCAAAATTGATAGGAGCTAATAAATGATCGATAAGGATCTTGGAACTTGGCGTTATAGTTCCAGAGGTCTTTATGTTTTTAATCAGCTTGATGGAATCGCTGAAATTAAATCGTGCATTCATGCCCTAAGCCACTCACCTAATTCGGCTCCCACAAATACGTAGAAAATCACGATAGGAATCTCTCCAATAAGTACGGCAGCAGCCGTCTTGACTGCCGAGATTCGCGCAATTCCTGCCACATAGCAAACTGCATCGGTTGGAACCAGCGGAAATGCCGACCAGCCCATTATGAACCAGTACACATGCCGGCTCTGCATTTTGCGTTTTAACAATGCAATTTTGTCAGGAAATTTTTCTTCCAGCAGCTCATCATAACTGCCAAATGACGGGAAACTGTATACCAGGTAGGCACCAACCACAATACCAGTATAAGAGACCAGCAACACAACGCCAGGTATCTCAGGAAAAACAATGCCGCCGGCCAACACAAATGGGGTTGCCGGAATCAACAACGCCGCGCGCGTCAGAGACATGAGTATGTAAACCGACAGGGCCATGGGGCCCAGCGTCTCCAGGTAGCCGGCAATTACCTGGCGATCAAGTAATTGCGGATTAAGGGCGAGCATAATCAGGATAGTAATACCCAGTGCCAGCCAAACCGTATTCAGATGCCTAATCACTCTTCGCCTTCCAGTAACCTAGTCCGCGCGGCTTTTGTGCGCGAGTTTGTGAGCATTATCTTCCCAATTCTGCCCATCGAAATTCTTCACGATAGCCGCATGGGGAAATTCATCCAGGCAATTGGCGTTGACATCAATTCCATCAGGATTTGTGCGGGGAATATAAAAAGGTTTTATGCCGCAATTTTTGCAAAAAAAGTGCTGGGCGACTTGCGTGTTAAAGCGATAAGTCTCTAACAAATCGCCTCCTCTTATCAGGGAAAAATTCTTCCTGGGAACGATGAGATGGAGATAGCCACTCTTGGTGCAGATCGAACAGTTGCAGCGCTCCAGTTCCAGCTCAGCGCTGGTTTCGACCTCAAACCGCACACCTTCGCAGTGACACCCTCCACTGTACTTCATATATTTTGCCAGGCTAATTGGAAAGATGCGCAGGATACCATAATCAGCGGAAACACCCGGAACTGCGTCCGTTTCAACACTTCCAGCTTTGCCATCCTGCTGGTGCAATTTGATTCCCAGCGCCGTCAGATTGGGCTACCATCGAAATCATGTTACAGCACAGATTTATTGATTCTGCCCGAAAAGCCCCGAAGAAACTGGCGTTTATCGATCGGACAACCGGTCGCAATGTAACGTTTGAGCGTGCGTTACTGGGATCACTGATCCTGGCCCGACGCTTTCGTAAACTGGAGCGTGGGCGTATCGGTATCATGCTACCCACATCTTCTGCCGCCGCGCTGGCCATAACCGGCGCCGTAATGGGCGGCCTGACTCCCGTGATGATCAACTACTCCACCGGGGCCGGCAGAAATTGCCTCTATGCGCAGCAACAATGTGATTTCAAAATTATAGTCACAGCACGAGCTTTGCTCGAAAAAGTCGGTTGCGATCCCTTGCCGCAGATGATCTTTATCGAAGATATCATGAGCTCCTTGTCGCGCTTCGAACAGGCGCTAGCCCTGTTCAAGTCAAAACTTCCGTCCCGAATATTGAAGCGATTGTGTGGGGCAAAAAAAATGGACAAACCAGCCGTTATTTTATTTACCAGCGGCAGCGAAAAGGAACCAAAGGTAGTACAACTCACACAATGCAACATCCTGTCCAACATAGATTCATTTTCCGACATGATGGACATCTACGGCATGGATCGCCTGCTTGCTGTACTGCCTTACTTTCATGTGTTTGGTCTCACAATTAATCTATGGACTCCGCTGTGTCTGGGAATGACATCAATCACATATGGCAATCCGCTGGATTTCAAGACCATTGCCAAAATCATCCGGGAAGAACAACCTGAATTGCTGGTCGGTACGCCGCTGTTTCTGGAAGGCTATGTCAAACAATCAAATGAAGGCGACTTCAAGAGCATCAAGCTGGCCGTCTCTGGCGCCGACAAGTGTCCGGAGCATCTACGGAAACTATATCGCGATAAACATGGCCTGGAAATTTTTGAAGGTTATGGCACTACCGAGACATCCCCGGTAATTTCCGCCAATCCACGCACTGCCAACAAACCCGGCAGTATCGGCATTCCCATACCAGGTACCGAGGTCAAGATCGTCAATTATGAATCAGGCGACCCCTGTGCCACCGGGGAAGTCGGCAAAATACTCGTGCGCGGTGAAGGCGTGATGTCGGGGTACATGAATGATGTCGAGGAGTCTTCCATGCGCCTGAAATCAGGCTGGTATGACACGGGCGACCTCGGCTATCTCGACGAAGACGGCTACATTTGGCACCAGGGCAGGCTGAAACGCTTCGTGAAGATTGGCGGAGAGATGATCTCGCTCGTGATGGTAGAAGAAAGCCTGAATGCAGTAACTCCTGAAGAAGTGGAATGCTGTGCAGTGGAACTGCCCGACTCCAAACGGGGATCAAAAATTGTTGCCGTAACCAATAACAAAGTTGATAAGCATGAGGTCGGCAAACGTCTTGCTGAATCACTTCCCAATCTGGCGCTGCCAAAGAAATATGTCACTGTGGAGGAATTTCCGCGCATGGGCAGCGGCAAGACTGACTTCCGCACGTTGACAGCATTGGTGCGAGAAATGGAAGAGCCCGCGAAAGACTAGAAGCTGCCTTCCACTCCTAGCAATGACTTGCCCGGTATTGCGTCCAGTAACGTGCGGGTGTACTCCTGCTGCGGCTGTGTGAAGATTTCATGTGCAGTACCTGTTTCAACCAGTTTTCCGGTATTCATGACCAGGATGCGGTCGGACAAATAACGTACCACGCCGAGATCGTGGGATACGAACAGCATGGTCAATTCAAACTGATCGACCAGTTCCAAAAGCAGATCCAGAATCTGCGCCTGAATCGTAACATCCAGTGCCGATACGGGCTCATCTGCCACGATAAAATGAGGTTTCGTTGCTACTGCTCGCCCAATGGCAATGCGCTGACGCTGACCGCCCGAGAATTCATGGGGATAACGCAGCACATTTTCACGCGCCAATCCTACTGAATCCATCAGCCTAAACACCTCAGCATCCAGTTGTTTGCGGGCAACGATCTTGTGTAGTAACAAGGGTTCCGCCAGCGTGTCGAACACTGTCATGCGCGGATTGAGACTAGCGTAAGGGTCCTGAAAAATCATCTGCATATGACGTCGCAGCGGTTTCATCTGTTTAGCCTGCAGCCCCTGAAGTTCCTGTCCTTCAAATTGAATGCTGCCACTGGTGACAGGCACCAGATTCAACAGTGCACGGCCCAATGTAGATTTTCCACTGCCTGATTCTCCGACCAGCCCCAGTATTTCACCGCGCTTTACTTGTAACGACACGTCATCCACGGCTTTTACCAGATCACCTCGGGATTCATTGCCAAACCACACATTGAGATTGCTGACTTCAATCAACTGAGACACTGCAGGTTGTTCCAACGGTTGTTTTTCTTTATCAGGTACCGCTGCAAGTAGTTTTTGGGTATAGGGGTGAGAGGCTGTCTTGAATACACTGTCGCGACTTCCTTGCTCGACAAATTCACCATATTGCATAACTGCGATATTGTCCGCGATATCAGCCACAACACTGAGATCATGGCTGATAAAAATCACGCCAATATTGCGACGCTCCTGCAGTTCCTTAAGCAACCTCAGAATTTGTGCCTGCACCGTGACATCGAGCGCAGTTGTCGGCTCGTCTGCAATAATAATCTCTGGTTCAGTAATTAGCGCCATTGCAATCATAACGCGCTGCCGCATGCCGCCGGAAAATTCGAACGGCCAGTTATTCATCCGCTGCTCGGCGTTTTTGATCCCAACCTCTTCGAGAACTTCGGTGGCCTTCTTCCAGGCTTCCTTGCGCTGCATCCCGTAATGCAAAACTAATGGCTCAATCAATTGCGTACCGATACGCAAATAGGGATTGAGCGAAGTCATAGGATCCTGAAAGATAATGGATATGCCCTTGCCTCGTATCTTGCGTAGTTGAGATTCAGACAAAGCCAATAAATCCTGACCCTGGAACAAAGCCGTGCCAGATTCAACTTTGCCTGGAGGCATGGGTACCAGGCCCAACAAGCTGTAACAAGCCACAGATTTTCCAGAACCGGATTCGCCTATGATGGCCAGTGTTTCGCCTCGCTGTAGATCGAAACTGATACCGTCCACAGCTTTAACCAGGCCATTACGCGTGTGGAAGTGAATTCGAAGATCTTTGACAGAGAGTAGTGACATGGCAATCAATCCCTTGATGCCTTGGGATCCAGCGCATCACGCAAACCATCACCGAGGAAATTAAGCGCAAACAAAGTAAGCGTCAGCGATATTCCCGGGAAGATCAACAACCAGGGATACTCTTCCATGGTCTCTACACCATAGGAGATCAACAATCCCCAGGATGACATAGGCGGTTGAATTCCGAGCCCCAAAAAGCTGAGAAACGCTTCCAACAACATGACATTGGGAATGGTAAGTGTGGTGTAGACGATTATCGGGCCAAGCACATTGGGAATCACATGTTTGCGAATAATTGCGGCGGGACTCAAACCAAGCGAGATGGCAGCTTCGACATATTCCTGCTGGCGAATGCCCTGCACCTGCCCTCTCACGATACGCGCCATGGTTAACCACTCTACTGCGCCAATTGCCAGAAACAGTAACAACAAGTTGCGGCCGAACACTACCATTAGCAATACGATAAAGATCATGAATGGCAGTGCGTAAAGAATATCAACCAGGCGCATCATCATGGCGTCGACACGACCACCCACATAACCTGCGATAGCACCATATGTGACTCCCACAACGAGTGCCACCGAAGTCGCAATGAATCCAACCATTAGCGATACGCGGCCACCGTAGAGAATGCGCGTCAGCAAATCCCGACCAAAGGTGTCTGTGCCCAGCCAGTGTGCAGCCGAAGGAGGTATTGCTCCCAGTCTGAGATTTTGCTCTTCATAACCATAGGGGGTAAGTAGTGGCGCAAACAAACACAGCAGGATCATCACAGCAAGAAACACGAGCCCAAACATGGCCAGTTTGTTTTTTCGCAACCGCACCCAGGCGTCCTGCCACAGAGAAACACCCCGAGGCATGGCATCAGCGGCAGTTGTGATTTGATCCAGGTCGCTGGCTGACTGACTCATTTTTTCTTTTGAAACTGGTAACGCAAGCGTGGATTAAGCCAGGCAGCGATAAAATCCGAGAGTAAATTGAAGGCGACAATTAGTGTTGCCAAAAACGTTGTTGTCCCCAGAATCATTGTGTAATCACGATTGAACGCCGCCTGCACGTAGAAGCGACCGAGTCCTGGGATCTGAAATACAGTTTCCACCACGAAGGAACCACTGAGCAGGCCGGCGAAGGCCGGGCCCAGATAACTGATGACAGGCAACAGCCCCGCCCGCAAAGCGTGTTTGATCACGACCACCCTTTCCGGCAGCCCCTTGGCTCGGGCAGTACGCAAATAATCCTGAGACATCACCTCCAGCATGCCAGAACGACTGAGACGAGCAATATAGGCCGCATACATCGCGCCCAGCGTAATGCTCGGCAGGACCTTATCTCCCGGAGCGGCTCCCCATCCAGAAACCGGCAACAGATCCAACCAGATGCCGAAAATTAAAACCAGCATGGGCCCCAGGAGAAACGAAGGCATACAGATACCGACCATGGCCAGGCTCATGGGCACATAATCCTGAGCGGTATTGGGTTTGAGAGAAGCGATGACTCCGGCCAACACGCCTATAATCAATGCGACCAGCAAGGCGTAGAATCCGAGTTCTGCCGTAATCGGGAGCCCCTGGAATATCATCTCGTTGACGGTACGGCCAGGAAAGTTGAACGAAGGTCCAAGGTCTCCCCGCAAGAGGTCCGCCATATAGGAAAAATACTGCTGCAACATCGACTGATCGAGTCGGTACTGGGCTTCCAGTGCAGCTTGCACCTGGGGAGAGACAGCCTTCTCGTTTGAGAAAGGCCCTCCCGGTGCGGCTCGCACCAGAAAGAAAGTCACAGTAATAACGACAAAGATAACAGGGATCGCCTGCAGCGACCGGACACCTAAGAAACGCCACATAGGTCAGTTTTATCCTTGGTCAGACACAGGCTCAAGGGAAATGAACTTGAAATTATAGTGATCCATGATATTCGGCGGCATGCCTTTCACGCTGGGATCGACCAGATGTTTGGTCTTGTAGGTATAGATGGGCAATATAGCCATTGCCTCAATTAATATCGTCTCAGCCTCTTTATAAAGTTCATAGCGTTTGTCCCTGTCCAGGGTAGCGGGCGCCTCGCGTAAAATAATTTCGTCATAGCGCGGATCAGAGAATCCTGTTTTATTATTTCCACCATCAGTTACATACATCTCAAGAAATGTTGTCGGGTCAACATAATCTCCGATCCAGCCCCGACGCGACACGTCGTAATTCAGGTTGTCCTGGTTCTCCAGATATACCTGCCACTCCTGATTAGTGAGTTGCGCGGGAATATTCAACTCCCGCATCCACATTTGCTGAATAGCGACTGCAATACGGCGATGGGATTCCTGTGTGTTATATAACAACTCAAACTCTGGAAACCCTTCGCCGTCCGGATAGCCTGCCTCGGCAAGCAAGGCACGTGCAGCATCCGGATCATATTCAAAAGTTTTGGGAGGGAAGTAGCCCAGCGTATCGGGAGGCACCAGAGCATAGGAAGGATCGACAATTCCCTGCATCACTGACTCCACCAGCAAGTCCCGATCCAGAGTCATAGCCAGGGCCTTGCGCACGCGCACATCGTCAAAAGGTGGCCGCGTAGTGTTAAACATGTAGTAGTAAGAACCAAGCCACGGAACAATTCTGACTATTTCGGGTTGCTCAGCCTGGTATACCGGAATCTTGTCGAGGACGATTTCAGCAGTGAAATGTAATTGCCCATCGCGGAACATGCGATCTTCCGTCACCAGGTTTTCTGTTGGATAAAACACCACTGCATTGAGTTGCACGGTGTCAGCATCCCAGTAAGTCTCGGCTTTTTCCACACGCACATGGGAGTTGATCTGCCACTCAGTCAAACGGAATGGCCCATTGCCTACCAGATTACCTTCGCGCGCCCAGGGTGTAAGCCGATCAGACAAATCACCAAATGCTTCGATAGTCGCGCGATGCACGGGATACGCCGAGTAATGATCAAGTATTTGTAAAAAGTATGCAGCAGGTTCGCGGAGATCCACTTGCAAAGTAAAAGGATCCAGAACTGTGACTCCGACTTCCGCGAAATCAGTGATCTCGCCATTGGCGTAAGCCTCGGCATTCACAATGGGGAATAAGTGATAGTTGTACTGCGCACCAAGTGCAGGTGTCAGGAGCCGCATCCATGACCAGCGAAAATCTTCGGCAGTAACTGGATCTCCATTGTGCCAGCGGGCGTCTTCACGCAGATAAAAAGTGTAACGCCTGGCATCAGGACTGATTTCCCAGCTTTCTGCCACGCCAGGAATGGGCTCAAGGGTTTCAGGATGCTTACCTACAAGGCCTTCAAATAAAGCCGAGACGATGTGGTTTTCCGGTACACCAGTGACGATATGGGGGTCTAATCCCTTAGGCTCAGCGCCATTGCCATAATGAAGTACGCCGTCAATATTGCCCTGTTCGACGCGAGTAAGCTGTGGTTCACCGCCCCCGCAGGCACTAAGTAGAATTACTGCAGATACTGCCAGGATTCCGGCCCGAAAGTGTGCCAGAAGCCCGCTCTTTAAATCTGTCATTAAGGATTCCCCTCCAAATCCACTTGAGAATAACCCAGCCCTCTAAACGCGACAAGACATACTCATCGCAAAGGATATCCAGAATGTATGTGGCTATGATCCTACTGCGATGCTACTGCGCGATTCCTAAACCACCGCATCAGGTTTCGATACATGCGACGAAATCCGAGGAAAGTACCCAGTCCGCACAAGGTCAATCCCCCTGTGAGCAGCACGATCACGCCAATATCCCATATTGGCCTGTTGGCGTACCAGAAGCGAAAATTCAAACTGTGAAGTCCGTTGTAAAGCCAGCGCTGTACCCGCCCCACCCTGTGAATCCGATACACCAGCTCACCTTTGAACAAGTCAGCATAAACCCACGTACCACCCGGGTCGTCGAAACGCATTTCCAATGCCGGCAATGGTGGCGTTGCATAGTCTCCATTGGGCCTTGAATAATAGTAGCTGCCATAACTGCTGAGCTCCCTCGACTCGGTAACTTCATAGCCGGTTACCACTGCCTGTACCCGTTCAACAATCTGCTGCGGTGAGTAAAACTCGGTTTTCGGCTCCAGCGTAGCGGCATCTATAAATAACGTTGTAAATCCCCAACTGGATTCTTCATCACTAACCAACAACTCGTAGTACTCTTGACCGAGGCTACGTTTGAAACGAACTTCTTTCAGGTTGCGCCCGCTGCTCAGTCCTGCGAGCGCTGTGCCAACCTCCATACTGGTCACCGCATTAAAAGCATCGAGATCTAGCACTCCATCCTGAAGCGCATCACTGGGTAGAGCTAACATGGGCCGTTCGTAAACACGATACGGATCCATAGACAACAAGCCGCTGAATACCCAGGTCAATGTCACCAGCCCGAAAAGCAACCCGGCAATATAGTGCCAGCGCATCAAGCCCTTGTAGGGGATGGCATCAGTCAAGCGGAATGGTCTGACGCGCAGCCACTGGGTGAATATCAACACAATCCCCAGCACGGCCATCACGGTGCCGACTCCCGAAAGAATTATTACGGTAGCGCTCCATGTCTCAGTATGAGCACGCATACTGGTGAAATAAAGCCAATGGGGTATGGCCCCTATCCAAGCAAGAAACCGATCGCGCGCTGTTGTTTCGAGTACCACCTGACCCCTTTGTTGAGAAACATAGACCTCAGTTCGATCAGCGTCATTCAGGACAAACTTCTCAAGGAGCAATTCATTACGAATGGTAAGCGTCCACTGGTCTACCTCATCAACTCGGCCAACACGCTCAACCAGGTCTGTGTCTATATCAAAAAACCTGGCCACGATATCGCGAGAACTCACCTGGTTTTGTCGCAGAAAGCTGCCGTCATCGGCAAACACGGTTGGCCCCCTGCCTGCTGCATACTGATAGGCAGGTCGCCCCATTACCATCCGCAATACCGGCGCATCAGACCGCTGCGTTAACAACTGCGCGTGCTGAGGCGTTACTCGCACTTCGAACAGTTGTAGATTGGTCTGATGCTGGAGTCGTTCAGCATCGGTCAATGAGGGCATGCCGCCGGTGTACATAATGACAAATGCTGATACAAACCAGACTACAAAGAGCAAACCAAGCCCAATACCGATATAGCGATGAGCCAGAACAAGCAGTCTGTGCCAGTTAATCATTCAGGCGGGGAAGATTTTTGGTTTTTCAGATAAGGAATAAGGCGGCAAACCTGGCGGGAGCACCGCCAGGAAACCCAGGTATTTCACATGAATCACGTCATCAATGAGCGAATAAGGACAATGAGTCCACCAACTACCAGGAATACATTTGCCGCAAAGCCTAACAAAAACCCGATTGCTCTCTTGCCAGGATCGGCCACATAGCTGTGCAGGTATACAGCCCTGCCCACGAGGAAAAACACACCGGCTATGGCCGCATACATCGGATTGCCGTAGTAGCCGTAAACCAATATAGCTGGTAAGAAAACGGCAAGCTGCTCCAGAGTATTCTGCTGCACCCGGTAATATCGCTCAAAAATTGGATCTCCGGTAATCGCTGGCGCACTGACCCCATATTTACCACGTGCCCGCCCGACGAGCATGCTGAATACCATATATTCGATCAATACCAACAGCACTACTATATATACCAATTCCATTTTACTCTCCCCTCATAAATACCAATGCCTGCTTTGTTTTAATTAGTCTTGCTGCGCTTCAAAAATCTCATGCAAATATGTTTGTGCATTTGTTCCGGCGATAACTGGAAACCTGTGGCCAGGATGAGATTCGCGGAGCCGATTGCTTAAAAGCCCATGAGCCGAATAGATCAATGAATCCTGGATGATGAACTCAGCATCACAGTCTTTTGCCAACTTCATCAAACGGTCGAAACCAACGATAAAATTGTCAGAATGACGACGACGTATTTCGGTGCCATAGTACAGCTCTGCCATTTCTTCATTGGATTTATCACCGTACATGGTAAGAAAGAGTCGGGAAAATATTTCGAAATCCCCACTGGCGAATTGCCGCCAGTATTCAGATATCTCTTCTGCTGAGTGTGGACCATCACCGATAGGACCCTGACTGGAAATAAATAACATGCCTGCTATGGCACCCAGTTGACGTCGCGTGCCTTCGGCGATTTTGAAGAAAGTCTCCTGCCGTGCATTCATTTCTGTTGCCGCAATGGCAAGGGTCTGCTTCTCGGAGTTCAGATTATTAAGGCGCAACTCTTCATTATTCTGTGAGAGTACAGACTGCTGAATAAACAAACCAATTACCAACCAGAGAAACGCGAGAAAGGCGAAGGCACCTTCGAGAAAGGTTCCCATCTCTTCGATGGGCAGGTCCATAAAATTGCCCAAGCCTACATTGCGCGAAATATAAGTGATAAGAAAGCCAAACCAGATAATTGTGGCCAGCAGGCCAAAATTTATACGCCAGTCTTTGGGAACCCAGCCGGTGGAATTAGAGGACCTTGAAGTCAAATCCTGTTCTTCATTGTCCATAGAGTGGAACCAACAAATATTTGCAGAAGTGGCTGTATAGAGTAATCGGCTGCCTGTGAGGCGTCAATCAATTAGGCCGAGTCTAAAAGTGGGTCAGAATTGCATCCCTGATCAAGTCAGACCGCTCCCAAAGAATGAAATGCCCCTCATTTTCGAGCCAGATAAATTCAACAACATTACCTTCGAGCTGCTGCTCCAGAAAAAACGCATTATCGGGATTAACCAATCGGTCACGATCACCCTGTATGATGATTGCAGGTGTCTGCAGGCTGCGCCATCTTGGCAGCATGGCTTCCAATTGCGGCCGCAAATGCATAATTTCAGCGTTAGCTCCTTTGAGATCGTGACCAAGCATGAAACGCGGAATAACCACGGCAAAGCGGTTGTACCAACGTGGTCCGCTAAGCTCAGGATCTCCTGTAGTCGCAACGAAAACCAGACCTTCAACCAGTTCCGAAAAATCCATGGCAGCGCGCGCAATGACCGGCCCGCCATAGGAGTGCCCCATTAATATCGCTCCTTTGGAAGAACGATTACGCTCTAATAGAGGCTTCAATGCCCCCGCTTGCGCCTCCAACTCAGGAATTTTGACGTCTTCTTCATTCACCCAACCGGGGCGAGTGACCGAAATCATATGAAAATTTTGCTGCATATCGTGATCTGTCAGATAAGTCATGAATGCTGAGGCAGATCCGGGTGTTCCATGCACAAATACAAGCAATTGCCTTGGCGTACTCCCTTCAGACCCGGCGTTCACCTCCAGAAAATCCAGGGTTCCCAGCGTATGATGTTCAGGCATCAGAGTTTCCCGGGTTTGAAGAGATTGAGCGTAAACAGAATAAAATGCCGGAATCAGAAGAAAACTCAGGAATATCTGTATCTGGAAATTTTTTCTGCTCGACCCACCTGAATTGGACATAGCCACTATTACCCTTACTCTGCAGATCTTTGTTATCGCACTAACCGGTAGATTAGCATGCTAACTCTCACTACTTCATTCATACAGAGGCAGATATTTAACGTATAATCTCGCCTGAACCAGTGCACAGTACCAATTCCTCGTGAAGTCCAGGGGCTTAATATGACGAAGAAAAAATCAGCATCATTTAACTTCGAGAACGCTTTGGAAGAGCTCGAAGAATTGGTCAGCGCCATGGAAGAGGGCGAATTAAGCCTGGAAGAGTCCCTCACCGCGTTTGAAAAAGGCATCAAATTAACCCGCGAATGTCAGGCTGCCCTCAAACAGGCAGAGCAAAAGGTTCAAGTGCTGATGAACGAAAGTGGCGCTACCGAAGACCTGGACCTGCCTGAAAACGATTAATCTGTCATGAACCGCCCTTCTTCTTTTCTGGATGACTTTCTCAACCAGTGCCAACAGCGCATTGAACACTGCTTGCAGGAGGCTCTGGCACCCAATAATGCCTCCAGATCACTGAGCGATGCCATGCGTTACGCCTGTCTCAATGGTGGCAAGCGGTTACGTCCCGTTCTTGTATACGGTGCGGCGAAATCTGTTGGTGGTGACTTTGCCGATGCCGACCGGTCAGCGATGGCCGTGGAACTAATACACTGTTACTCGCTGGCGCATGACGATCTGCCGGCAATGGACGATGATGATTTACGCCGCGGTAAGCCTACGCTGCATAAAGCCTTCGATGAGGCGACCGCAATACTCGTCGGTGATGCCTTGCAATCACTGGCATTCAGGCTATTGGCTGAATCAGGTACTCCTGGCACTCTGGATGCTGCGACTCATCTTAAAATGATAAAGATACTGGGTCTGGCAGCTGAAAATATGGTTGTTGGCCAGGCGCTGGATTTTGCTGCTGTTGGCACCGCACTGCGGGTAGACGAACTGGCCGCTATGCACAAACTGAAAACCGGAGCGCTCATCCGTGCCAGCGTATTGCTCGGCGGCTTGAGCTGCAAATCTGTGACAGAACAGGAGCTGGCAAGCCTGGAACACTATGCGGATTGTATCGGCCTCGCATTTCAGATTCAGGACGATATTCTGGATGGCACCGCCGACACACAGACTCTCGGCAAACCCCAGGGATCAGATCACAATTCCAATAAACCAACCTATCTTTCGTTGCTCGGCCAGATTGGGGCCAGAGAAAAAGCTGCGGAATTGGTAGATGAAGCACAATCTGCTATTTCAGGTTTTGGCGAAGCTGCTGAACCATTACGAGCTTTGGCGATATATATAGCGTCAAGAGGCCACTAGAATGTACGTGGCCAGAATTCAGATTGTCAAAATAGTTGAAAAAACACCCTTATAGCGTTGAAATACCACCATGCTGGAAGAAATTCCCATAAGCCGTCCAAATACGCCACTACTTGACCAGATCAACAATCCTGATGATCTGAAAGAACTGGCGCTGGATCAACTCGATGAGCTCGCTAATGAGCTCAGGTTATTCCTGCTTTATTCAGTAGGACAAACCGGGGGTCATTTTGGTGCTGGTCTGGGCGTGGTTGAGCTCACCATCGCACTGCACTACGTTTTCAATACTCCGCACGACAGACTTATTTGGGACGTGGGGCACCAGGCTTACCCTCATAAAATCCTCACCGGGCGACGCGACCAGATGTTGACTATTCGCCAGGCTGGCGGCTTGGCGGCATTTCCCAAGCGCGGAGAAAGTGAGTTTGATCATTTTGGTGTAGGACATTCCAGCACATCCATAAGTGCAGCGCTGGGAATGATGATCGCCGGCCGAATGCAGGACGACGAACATCATAATATCGCTGTAATCGGAGATGGCGCGATGACCGCAGGTATGGCATTCGAAGCGCTAAACCATGCTGGCCATCTTGATGACAACATACTCGTCATTCTCAACGACAATAATATGTCGATCTCTAATAACGTGGGCGGGCTCTCCAGTTATTTCGCTCGCATGTGGGCAAGCAAGCCCTATAACTTTATTCGCACGGGCAGTAAACGCATGCTGTCAAAAATCCCCCCTGCCCTAAAGGCTGCCCATCGCGCCGAAGAATATATGAAAGGCATGGTGTCACCTGGCACACTTTTCGAAGAAATTGGTTTTAACTACATTGGCTTGATAGATGGTCACGACACAGAAGGCCTCGTAGAGATTCTAAGCAATATAAAAACACTGCGCGGACCGCAATTACTCCACATCGTTACTCAAAAAGGTAAAGGATTTAAACCCTCAGAAGATGACCCATTTGGGATGCATGCGCTAAACAAGATTGCCCCCTCGCAACTGGAAAAGGTTAAAGACGAGTCAGTTAGCAATACACCCAGCCTGAGTTATTCACAAGTGTTTGGCGATTGGTTATGCAATCAGGCGCAGCAAGATCCATTGCTCGTCGGTATTACCCCGGCTATGGGAGAAGGTTCGGGCATGAAGGAATTTGCCGAAAAATTCCCCGATCGGTTTCATGACGTTGCCATCGCTGAGCAACACGCGGTTACCTTTGCTGCAGGCATGGCATGTGATGGACTAAAACCAGTCGTTGCCATCTACTCGACCTTTCTGCAGCGCGCTTACGATCAACTCATTCATGATGTTGCCATACAGAATCTTGATGTGCTTTTTGCGATAGATCGAGCGGGCCTGGTGGGAGAAGATGGCCCTACACATGCGGGGAGTTTCGACCTTTCGTATCTGCGCTGCATACCAAACATGATTGTTATGGCGCCCAGTAATGAGAATGAAACTCAGCTATTGCTCAATACTGGTTTCCAACACACCGGCCCGGCTGCAGTACGCTACCCGCGGGGTAAAGGTCCAGGCGTGGAAATAACCGCAACGAGCGATACGGTGGACATTGGCAAGGGTGTTGTGCGACGCCAGGGCAAGTCAGTTGCACTGCTCGCCTTCGGCAGCATGGTGCTACCTGCTATGACCGCCGCTGAAAAACTGAACGCTACAGTAGTCGACATGCGATTCATCAAACCACTCGATGAACAGCTTATTGGGGATATGGCCACAAACCATGACCTTATAGTAACAATCGAGGAAAATGTGGTTGCTGGTGGCGCAGGCTCTGGAGTCAATGAATTATTACTGCATAGTAACTACCGCATTCCAATTCTCAACCTCGGCCTGCCGGATCAATTTATTGACCAGGGCAAAGTGCCGCAAATGCTCGCTGATGCTGGCCTTGATAGCGAAGGCATCATTACCTCAATCAAGGCCAAGCTCAAGGCCTGCAAGATACAATCCGAAGCCGTTTAGCTTAATCTGCCTAGTTCTCCTGAATTGACTGTGTAGCCCAGCCACTATAGACTGCGCGCCATCTTCCTATTGCTAGTGCGCGGGAAGAATGTTGTATCAGGTTCAGTTCTTACTGAAGAATTGGGAAGTTGGTGAAAATCCAACACTGCCCCCGCAACGGTAAGTCGGCTCGCCCGACAAGTCCGATACCAGCCTGAATGACAACGCAAACTTGATGCAGCGGAGGGCTACATCAGTGGCAGAGTCTTACTCTACTACCTGACCCCCCTCCCTGATGAATATTACTGTTCAATCGCAAAGTGATTGGCGCATTCATTGGGAGTATTAAAAATGTCTTTCAAGACCAAAAATAGCCTGCTGGCTGGATTGGGGCTCGTGCTTTGTGCACCGGTTCTGGCCCAATCGCAGGAATCCACACTCGAAGAAATAATTGTTATCTCAAACCGGATTCCGGTACCCGCAAGACAGGTCGCCACTTCAGTATCTGTAATAGATTCTGAAGAGATTCAGGATCACGGCAACATCAATCTAAGTTCAGTGCTCAGGCAATCGACCGCTGTTGGCGCTAGTAGTAATGGCGGCGTAGGTAGTACCAGCGCCCTAAGGATCAGGGGAGAAGAAGGTTTTCGTACACTGGCCATATTTGATGGACTGAAGCTCGCTGACCCCAGCGCTCCGCAGGTCCAGCCCTCCATAGAACATATATTAAGCCAGGGTATTGGGCGCATAGAAATACTGCGCGGTCCCCAGGGCCTTGGTTATGGAGCCGATGCCGGTGGCGTAATCAGCATCAGCTCTGTTTCTACCGAGCCTGGCACATCGGTAAGCGTGCAAGGTGAAAGTGGTAGTCGTGGGTCACGCAATGCCGGAGTCACGCTGGCAACTGCAGGTGACAAAGCAGATTTTTTTTTCTCGGCGCAGGATATCGCTACCGATGGATTTAACGTGCGGGAATCCGATACGGTGCTACGCGATGATGACGGCTATGAAAATACCAGCATACATATTCGAACCGGCATAGACCTGGGTAATGGCTGGCGCACTGAGGTGGTACATCGCGATGTTGCTGGCGCCGCCGAGTACGATGGTTGCTTCTCCGGTGTAACTGTGCACGATTGCGAATCAATCTATGAGCTACAAGCAAGCCGCTTGAGCCTGCAGTATGGATCTGATGCTTACTCACATTCTTTCGCTTACTCACAAACAGAAACTGAGCGGGAAGATCTGGCATTGAGCGCATTGGCATTCGATTCCACTGGCGAGCTACAACGCTTCGAGTATGTTGGCGCCGCCACGGAGTTACCCGGCTTCGATCTGGTTTACGGGATTGATCTTGAACGCGAGAAAAACGGTAGTGTTGAACGAGACAATGCCGGCTATTATCTGGAGTACCTCAGCGATTTCTCCACAGATTTTTTTCTGACGGCCGGCCTGCGGCATGACGACAATGATGACTACGACGCACATACGAGCTACAGGATTTCTGCCGCGTATCTCGTTAGTCTTCAGTCGGGACAACTGAAATGGAAAAGCAGCTATGGTACCGGTTTCCGCGCGCCCAGCCTGTTTGAAATTGATTACAACGCCGGCCCATTCGCCTTTCCTCCCGCATCGGGAACCAACCTGGAAGAAGAGACGAGTCGCGGCATTGAAGCTGGCCTGGAATACACAGCCAATTCCGGTTTGTATCTGGAACTGGTGTGGTTTAACCAGAAAGTTGAGGATGCCATTCTTTTTGATCTATCCGGATTCAGTGGCTACTTGCAGGATACCGGAACCAGTTCCTCTGACGGAGTCGAGTTCACTGCAGACCTCCCGCTTGGCGAGCAGTTCGTATTGAGCGGCAACTACACATACAACGAAACCGAGCGCCCCGACGGCACGCAACGATTGCGACGTCCGGAACATCTGGCTAATCTGGGACTGCGTTATACTTCGAGTGATCAGCGCTGGCATGTCAATGGATTCTATCGCATCGCGCGCGATGCAATAGATGAGGTTTTTGGCGCGCCAGCACCACTCGAAGACTACGAGGTGCTGGATATAACTGCGTCGTACGCATTTTCCGACTCTATTGAGATCTTCGCCCGCATGGAGAATGCCACCGACGCTTCCTATGCCGAAGTAATCGGCTTCAGAGCACCAGAGCGCGCGTCTTACCTGGGATTCAGATTAGAATTCTAGGGAAGGTTTCCAGGTAATCATGCAATCGGAGTAACCCGTGAACAACACTGACAGAAACACACGCCACAAGCGCGCCATGAAGCGCAAGAAAGAGTATGTCGATGGCCGTATCGCACAAGCGACGATCGACAAAGGTTTGCTGGTGGTATTAACCGGTAACGGCAAAGGCAAGAGCTCCTCTGCTTTTGGAATGCTGGCAAGAAGCGTCGGTCACGGGTTACGTTGTGGCGTCGTGCAGTTTATCAAAGGCAAATGGGATTGCGGCGAACAGAAACTATTCGAGAACAACAGCCTTGTTGAATTCTATGTGATGAATACTGGATTTACCTGGGATACGCAAGATCGTGAATCAGATATTAAGGCTGCCAAGGCAACCTGGAAGCATGCGGAAGAATTACTACAGAACGACGCCATCGACGTGGTAATTCTCGATGAACTAACCTATATGCTTACTTATGGATATCTCGACAAGAATGTTGTGCTGAAAGCCATTGAGAATCGACCAGCGGATCAACATGTAATTGTTACCGGGCGCAATGCCTCCAAAGAACTTCTGGAAATAGCTGACACCGTCACTGAACTGCAGGAAACGCGACATGCTTTTAATGCGGGTGTTAAAGTGCAAAAAGGTATCGACTACTAAGTCATGTTCTCGCAAATTACGAAATCTGCAATCCTGATCCACTTATCCGCCGCGCTGATGTTTTGCAGCAGCATAGTCACTGCAGCAGTGGCAGTGCAGGATGACGAAGGATCCATCATTGAGTTGCAACAGCCTGCAACACGCATCGTCAGCCTCGCGCCATCATTGACCGAACTCCTGTTTGCAGTCGGCGCAGGTGCGAAGCTGGTTGGTGTTGTGGAATATAGTGATTTCCCGCCAGCAGCCACGCAGATTCAAATTGTCGGGCGACACGACATGCTGGACCTGGAGCGCATACTCAGCCTTGCACCCGACCTCATCGTGGCGTGGCAAACGGGTAATCCGCGCGCATCTGTCAATCGATTAAGGGAATTAGGGCTAACAGTATATGTTGCAGAGCCAAAGCGCCTGGATTCAATTCCGGCTCACATGGCGCGGCTGGGCACGCTGGCCGGCAGCGAAGCTGTTGCTTCACGCGCAGTTACTACGTTTAATAGTCGCCTGCAAGATCTGCAAACCAGATTCAGTAATGCGACACCGGTATCTACCTTCTATCAGGTGTGGGATGCACCCCTTATTACAGCCGGCGGAAACGAACTGATCAACGATATAATCTCACTTTGTGGTGGCAGAAATATCTTCTCGAATCTGCAGATGGTTGCTCCCAAGGTTAACAGAGAGGCTGTGCTGCAAGGCAATCCGGATGTTATCGTCGCCAGCGGTATCGATATGGAGCGCCCCGAATGGCTTGATGACTGGCGAGCTTGGCCATCGCTTACTGCTGTATCCCGGGATCAGCTTTTCGTGATTCCCCCAGCACTGTTACAGCGCCATACTCCTCGCGCTCTGGAAGGCGCCGAGATGATGTGTGAATTATTGGAAAGCACGCGCTAGTCAAACTCTGCGCGGTTATGAAAAACAAGGCTGGCACTGCTTTTCTGCCTGCCAACTTCGAGCTTGACACGAGTCATACAGGCAAACGGAATATGTAATGGATAACTTCGGTTAACCGGCATGCCTAACACTTCAGGAAGAATGACTCGCATTACCCCTCCATGAGTAACCAGTAGCATATGGCTGTTATCAGGCAGTGCATGTAGCGACTGCCATGCATTCAATATACGAGCCTGAAAATCCAGAAATGCCTCACCATTGGGGGGCACCAACTTGGCCGGGTCGTCACGAAACGCCTTGAACTGGTCACGAGCCAGTTCACGCCACTTTGACACTTCCATGCCATCCCAATCCCCGTAATCAATTTCCTGCCACTGATCCTCTACCGCTGCCTCAAGTGCGCAGGCAGTGGCAGTAATTTCAGCAAATTCCCGGCAGCGACTCAGGGGCGAACTTACCAAATGAGTCCAGCGCGGTGTATTGCTGGTAGATGTATTGGATGAAGATAGTCCTGCAGAGGTGCGCATTTGCTCCCAACCCCTGCTGGTCAATACTGGATTGACTCGACCACGCAGAATATCACCCCCTTCGGGTTCGCCGTGGCGTAACAGGTCGATCAGAAGTGTTTTGACTGGCGCGGACAGAGATTCTCTCCAGATTTTTTAAGGAGCTATTTTATATGTCCGAGTTTGGCGATTTTTGCTGCCAAGTAGCTTTCGTTATGTGGATTCGCTTTCGTGTGGATAGGAACAATCTCTGTGACATCTATTCCCATATCTTTAAGCGCTTCGACTTTTTGCGGGTTATTCGTCATCAAGCGCACTTTTCTGACATCAAAAAAGTCCAGCATGGGCTTGCAAATTTGGTATTCACGACTGTCCGGCTCGAAACCAAGTTGCACATTGGCCTCTACTGTATCAGCCCCGGAATCCTGAAGTGCATAGGCCTTAATCTTGTTGAGCAGGCCAATTCCGCGGCCTTCCTGCCGCAAATACAGAACCAGACCTCTTCCCTGTTCACCAATACATTTCATGGCAGCTTGTAATTGTGGACCGCAATCGCAACGCAGACTGAAGAGGCAATCGCCGGTCAGGCATTCCGAGTGAATGCGGCATAGCAATGGTTCAGCAGTTTTCAGATCTCCCAACGCCAGCGCAACGTGCTCTTTGCCATTTTCTTCGTCGGCGAATCCGTAGATCATAAATTCTCCCCACTCAGTGGGGAGCTTGGCCGATGCTATGTAATTAACTGTCAAAAGATTCTCCCTGCACGTCAATCCTGCACGTCGTCTTTGCTCATCGTTTTTTACAACTACAGGCCAAGTACTACGAGGGCCTGAATACACAGGGCGGCCATTATACCTGCTAAAACATCATCAAGCATGATACCAAGCCCCCCGCTTACCTGTTGATCTACCCACTTGATGGGCCATGGTTTGAGAATATCCAGCACCCTGAACAATACAAACCCCAGCACCACCCATAGCCAGCCAGGTGGTGCGGCGGTCATGGTAATCCAGAATCCCACAAATTCATCCCAGACTATACCGCCATGGTCATGCACGCGCAGATCTTCGGAAGTTTTACCACATATCCAGACCCCCGCCGCGCCTGTTAACACAATGAACAGGCCGTAAGCCCATAACGGCATGGCGGGCAACAGGAGATATATAATCATTCCCACAATCGTGCCGAATGTGCCGGGCGCGCGCGGCGCCAATCCACTGCCAAAACCAAAAGCCAACAGATGTGTCGGGTTACGCCAGATTACCGGCATAATTTGTGGGTCAGATTGTGAATCAGGGTCGGTCATCAAAATGCTGGAATGCCTTGGGGTGAATTTTATTGTCGCCACTCAAGATGCTCGATGTTTCAATTCCACTACCAGTCAACATCTGGCCAACACACGTTATCGCAACACCCTGCTCCTGCGCGATCGCCTCGAGCGCAGGGATGTTTTCTTCTGCTACTGTAAACAGCAGCTCATAATCGTCACCACCGCAGGCTGCCAACAAAATCTGATGCCAGGGATCGGCGATACTTTCCTGTAGTTGCCTGGATCGTGGTAGACGATCCAGATCAACTTGCGCTTTTGCTCCACTGGCCTGAGCCAGGTGCTCGACGTCACCCATTATGCCGTCGGAAATATCGATGGCTGCGCTGGCAATGCCAGCAATGCCTTGTGCAAATGCCACTCGGGAAGCAGGTTCATAGTAACGCGCCTCGCAGTATCGCGCTGTCGCGGAATCAGTGCGGGCCTCCGCGGCCAACTGCACATCTGCGCCGAGATGTGTATCTATTCCAGCATAGAGTAGCGCAACTGCTGCATCGCCGAGGGTGCCGGTCACGTATATCTTGTCGCCAATCTGGGCCCCGCTGCGCAGCAATTTGCTGTTCGGTTCGACCAGGCCCTGAACCTGGATCGTTATGCTCAATGGCCCACTGGCAATATCGCCACCGACCAGAGGGCAGTTGTTTTCCCTTGCAGTATCAGACAGCCCTGCAATAAATTGCGAGATCCAGTCAGGGTCACTTTCTGGCAGAGTCAAACCAAGGGTGAAGCAGAAAGGCTCTGCGGCCATGGCAGCAAGATCACTCAAATTCACGGCCAGAGCACGATGCGCGATGCGGTTGGCTGGCGCACTAACAGGGAAGTGACGATCCGCCACCAATACATCCATAGAAGCGACAAGCAGTTGACCTTCAGGAACTTGCATAACCGCTGCATCATCTCCAATTCCCAGCACAATTCCTGCACGACTGAAACTGGCATCAGAGTCACGAAGTAAATCAATGATTGAAAACTCGGGTATTGGCATTGCTCGACCGGTTAGTCTCTCGCCAGTCTGTCCAGGGAGAGATTATTTCAATTCTGCGGGGCGCAGTTTTTTGGCCAGTTTATCAAGCACACCGTTAATATACTTGTGACTTTCGCTGGCACCGTAGGTTTTCGCCAGTTCGACCGCTTCATTTATAGTTACTTTGTATGGCACATCAACGCGCTCGGCCAATTCGAAACTACCCAGCATCAATAGCGCCCATTCAATAGGGTCAATGGTAGCGATGTCACGATCCAGCAAATCTTCGAAGTGAGCCTGCAACGCAGCTTTTTGTGGGGGAATGGCCAGGAACACACTACTGAAGTATCCCCAATCCACTTTGCCGTGACTGCCTTCCTGGAAATCCATGGCAATCTCGTCAGGCTCATTGTCTGACAAGCGCCATTGATAAAGAGCCTGCATTATCAGCCGCCGCGCCTTGCGTCGCTGCGCTGTCGGAACACGTTGCTGCCTGAGCCTGGAATTGTTCCCGGCGGAGCCTGCGGCAGAAGTCATCTATTTCTCCAATTGTCGCATCAGGCTCACCATCTCAACCGCAGTCAGCGCAGCTTCGGCTCCTTTATTACCCGCCTTGGTACCGGCTCTTTCTATTGCCTGCTCAATGGTATCTACTGTCAAGACACCGAATGCCAGGGGAATATTCAATTCAAGGCTTACCTGATTCAGGCCTTTGACACACTCACCAGCGACATATTCGAAATGCGGTGTGCCGCCACGAATGACTGCACCCAGTGCAATCACCGCGTCATACTCTTCGTTAGTACATAGCTGCTTGGTGGCTATCGGTAACTCGAAGGCACCGGGCACCTTGACGATGGTAATGTCTTTATCCTGCACACCATGTTTGGACAGCACATCCAATGCGCCATCGAGCAATTTGTCGACTATGAAACTATTGAACCGGGACACGACAATAGCGTAACGCGCAGCCGCACTCTGGAAATTTCCCTCGATAGTTCTGATCGATGACATATTGATATCCTGCCTATTTGTCAAACTGTACAAACTCAACGACTTCCAAATCAAAGCCTGAAATCGCATTAAACCGGGCCGGGTAACTCAGCAATCGCATTTTGCTAACACCCAGATCTCGCAAAATTTGCGAGCCCGTTCCGATAGTAAGATCGGTACCAGGTTGCGGATTGCGTTGTTTGCTCTTCGGAGCCAACGCCTCCTCGATTGTGTGCTCAAGATCCTGACCGTAATCTTTGCCGGATAATAGCACAGCCACGCCTTTGCCCTCTTCACTGATTTTCTCTAGCGCACTGGAAAATGACCAGCTAGTTCGATCAGCATTGAATACCTCGCAGACATCACGCAGCGTATTGGGGATGTGGACTCTCACCAATACAGGCTCGTCCTGAGTTATCTCTCCCTTGGTAAATGCCAGGTGCAGGTTACCGCTTATGGAGTCTTCATATTTATGTACTGCAAATTCTCCATAACGGGTTTGCATCATGGATGTTTCTGTTTTAACTACCGTGTGCTCATTGGCTATACGATAGTGAATCAGGTCGACTATCGTGCCAATCTTGATATCGTGATTCTTGGCGAATAGTTCGAGATCTTCGCGGCGCGCCATACTGCCATCTTCATTCATTATTTCTACAATCGCCGCCGCCGGCAGGTAACCCGCCATGCGCGCCAGATCGCAGCCAGCTTCGGTATGACCAGCGCGCCGCAGTACGCCGCCCGGCTGCGCCATAATTGGGAAAATATGCCCAGGCTGAACGATATCTCCAGGCTGCGAATCCCGACCCACCGCAACCTGGATAGTGCGAGCACGATCAGCTGCCGAGATACCAGTAGTCACGCCTGTGGCTGCCTCGATGGATACAGTAAAACTGGTGTTATACGGCGTATTGTTTTCATTCACCATTAACGGCAGCTTGAGAAATTGGCAGCGCTCTGGAGTTAGCGTAAGACAAATCAGCCCGCGCGCATGCTTGGCCATGAAATTGATATCTTCAGTACGCACGCGTTCAGCCGCGATGATAAGATCGCCCTCGTTTTCACGATCTTCATCGTCCATCAATATCACCATTTTGCCCTGGCGAATATCGTCTATGATCTCTTCAATTGAATTCAATTCCATACCAAAAACTCAATGGCTATTTGTAGCCATGTTCCTGTAAAAATTCGCGGGTAAGGCCAGGTGCATTTGATTCCTGGTCTGCACCCTGCATGAGTCGCTCCAAATAACGGGCAATCAGATCGACCTCAATGTTTACCTGTTGTCCCTGTGTATATTCACCGATGATGGTTTCATGTTGCGTATGCGGAATGACATTGATAGAAAACTGATTGCCATTAACTTTGTTCACAGTAAGGCTCGTGCCATCGATGCAAACAGAACCCTTGGCAGCAATGTAGTGCTGCAGTTTTTGCGGTACGCTAAACTCTAAGCGGAGACTGTCGCCATCTGGCTTCTTACTCAGTAACTCGCCCACACAGTCGACATGACCACTGACGATATGTCCGCCAAAGCGATCGGTTGCCTGCATGGCCTTCTCGAGATTTACCGTAGCGCCCTCTTGCAAATTTCCGAGCGTGGTGCACTGCAGTGTTTCATTCGAAACATCGGCACCAAATGCCTGCTCATCAATATCCACAACCGTGAGACAGCAACCATTCACAGCAATACTGTCGCCCAGCACCACATCAACCAATGACAAATCACCACAATCAATACGTACACGTGTATCACCGCCGGAATCGGTGAGACTCAATACTTTTCCTTTAGCGGCAACTATTCCAGTAAACATCTTGGTAACTCTTAATCTTTTTTCAGCGGCCTGGCAGTAACCCTTATATCTTTACCAACACTGCTGATGTCCGTGAACTCAAGTTGCAGGCTCTTATCCATTGCCTGCAGTCCAGTCATCTCAATCAGAGGGAGCGCATCTGATCCCATGAAGGTCGGTGCAATGTAGATTATGAATTCATCAATCAGGCCGGCCTGCAGCAGCGCGCCACTCAGGGTTGAGCCCGCTTCCACCAACACTTCATTACACTCGTATTCGAGGGCCAGCGATTTTAACACAGATTCCAGGTTAACCCCGGCATCCGCAGCCTGTGTGTGAACAATTTCCACGTTCTCTACAGGGGTATTTAGCACCTGCTTGCTGGATGAAGTGAAAATGACTACCTTGCCATCTGTGTCGAATAATCTGGCGGTGCCAGGTGTTCTCAATTGGCTGTCCAGCACGACTCGCAGAGGTGATCTTTTCAGAGTATCGGCATTCGCAATGCTCTGCTCCCTGGTGAGGGCAAGATCCCCCACTCTTAGAGTCAGTGAAGGATTATCCGCAATTACAGTTTTGACACCTGTGATGATCGCGTCGCTCTGCAGTCTCAAGCGCTGGACATCGCTGCGCGCCCTGCTCCCGGTAATCCACTTGCTGGCGCCATTTGCCAATGCGGTGCGACCATCCAGGCTCATTGCCAACTTGCAGCGTACCCAGGGCAAACCAGTTTTATGGCGTTTATAGAAGCCCGGATTCAGCAATTGCGCCTGGGAGTCGAAGTCAGCCAAATAAATCACTTCGATTCCGGCAGCCTCCAGCTTCTTAACTCCATTGCCTGCGACTTGCGGATTGGGATCGATACTCGCAATCACAACCCGGGAGACTCCATCAGCAATCAGCCTTTCGGCACACGGACCTGTGCGACCGGTATGCGCGCATGGTTCAAGAGTAACGAATACGGTTGCATCGGTTGCGTCACTGCCTACATTTTCCAGCGCTACAACTTCAGCATGAGCCTTTCCTGCTGCACAATGCCAACCTTTTCCAATTATCTTTTCATCTTTAACAATCACACAACCAACTCTCGGGTTGGGGCGGGCAGAAACAACTGATTGGGCCAGATCGAAAGCCATTCGCATATGGACTGGCCAGTCAATAAACTGTTGATCAAGTTCGCTGTTTAAAAGCGTGCGCATAACAAGAAACCGGTTGGTTTATTACATAGCTCGAGCAGGATTAAGCCACTGCCCTGGGGAGAGCCTGCATCGAAGCAGGAAGATGATACTGAAGTTAGCTGTTGGTGTCTTGGGAGAGGCGATCGATCTCTGCCCGAAATTCATTCAAGTCCTTGAAACTGCGATAAACAGAGGCGAAGCGGACAAACGCTACCTCATCCAGCTGTCTTAGCTCTTTCATGACTTCCTCGCCAAGGTCGCGAGAATTGACTTCCCGTTCGCCAGTGGCACGCAGATTTGCCTTGATGCGGGAAACTGCCTCTTCAACCTTTTCAATGCTCACCGGGCGTTTTTCCAGAGCCTTATGCAATCCGGTCAGAAGCTTGTTTTCATCGAATGGTTCCCGGATTCCACCCTGCTTGATGATACGCGGCATTACCAGTTCGGCAGATTCATAGGTAGTAAAACGCTCTTCACAAGTGATGCATTCACGACGTCGACGGACGTGATTTCCCTCCGACACCAATCGTGAATCAATTACTTTGGTATCGATGGCTCCACAAAACGGACAATGCATAAAATCTACTCTATTGTTCTTGTCTAGGTGAATTACTAGCTGCGATAAACGGGGAAGCGTGCACAGATATCAAGAACCTTCTTCTTGATCTCGGCAATCTTTGCCTCGTTTTGGATGTCTGCAAGAATATCACACATCCAGGAAGTCAATTCGGCGGCTTCCGCCTCCTTGAAACCACGGGTAGTAATAGCGGGCGAGCCAATACGCAGGCCGCTGGTCACAAATGGGGGATTGGGATCATTCGGCACCGCGTTCTTGTTTACAGTGATATTGGCCCGACCCAGCGCAGCATCTGCGTCTTTGCCGGTTATCCCTTGCTTGATCAGGCTGAGTAGAAAAAGATGGTCGTCGGTGCCATTTGATACCACATCGAAACCCCGTTCAATGAAGCCATTTGCCATGGTCTGGGCATTCTTCAGCACCTGCTGCTGGTAGGCAACGAAACCTTCACTCATTGCCTCTTTAAAACACACCGCCTTGGCCGCGATGACATGCATTAAGGGTCCACCCTGGGATTCCGGAAAAACGGCAAAGTTCAGCTTCTTCTCAAGCTCCGGGTTGGCCTTGGCCAATATGATGCCGCCGCGCGGACCCCGCAGTGTCTTGTGCGTCGTGGATGTAGTCACATCAGCGATGTTCACCGGACTGGGGTATACACCTGCCGCAATCAAGCCAGCCACATGAGCCATATCAACGACAAAGTAGGCGCCGACGCTGTCAGCAATTGCACGAAATTTCTGCCAGTCAATGACTCTGGAATAGGCCGAAAACCCGGCCATAATCATTTTGGGTTTGTGTTCATTTGCCAGGGCCTGAACCTGGTCATAATCAATCTCGCCAGTGGCGTTATCAAGGCCATATTGCACAGATTTATATATGCGCCCGGAAAAACTGACACTGGCGCCATGGGTCAGGTGCCCACCATCAGCCAGACTCATACCCAATACTGTCTCTCCAGGCTCCATCAGGGCCATATATACCGCGGCATTGGCCTGGCTACCGGAGTGCGGCTGCACGTTGGCGTAGTCCGCCCCAAACAGCTTTTTGGCTCTGGCAATCGCTAACTCTTCCACTACATCTACGTGTTCACAACCACCATAATAGCGTTTGCCGGGGTAGCCTTCCGCATACTTATTGGTCAGTACCGATCCCTGCGCTTCCATTACCAGTGGACTGGTATGGTTTTCAGAGGCAATCAGTTCTATGTGCTGCTCCTGGCGGGATTTTTCGGCCTCTATAGCCGCACTGATTTCGGGATCAAAATCGGCAAGGCTGGTGTCGCTGTCAAACATCGGCTACTCCAAAGTGGTTGAATTGCTAGATATAGGGATTTTGCGAAGGCGCTATTCTACATGATGGACATTTAATGAGCATCCGAAAATTGGGAATCACTTGTCAGTTTTCATGCATCACCATCGCGTGTCGCTTATGCGATAATGCGGCCCCTCAATTCCTAATCAGCAGGACAGCTTGAATGGCGCAATTTGTTTACACCATGAGTCGGGTCGGCAAGATCGTGCCGCCGAAACGGGAAATCCTTAAGGATATATCGCTCTCATTCTTTCCAGGCGCCAAAATTGGCGTGCTTGGACTCAATGGCTCGGGCAAATCCACTCTGCTAAGAATTATGGCTGGGCGCGACAAGGAATTTAATGGCGAAGCGCGCCCCCAGCCAGATATCAAGATCGGCTATCTACCCCAAGAGCCGGAATTGGACGAATCCAAGGATGTAAGGGGCAATGTGCAGGAGGGCATGAAGGAAATTCTCGATCTGTTGGAAGAATTCAATGCCATCAGCGACCGTTTTGCCGAGCCTATGGGCGACGACGAAATGAATGAGCTATTGGACAAGCAAGGCACATTACAAAACAAGATTGACGCCGTTAATGGCTGGGAAGTCGAGCGCATCATGGAGCGCGCGGCAGATGCCCTGCGCCTGCCACCCTGGGAAGCCCAGGTAGCCAATCTATCCGGCGGTGAAAAACGTCGGGTTGCGCTGTGTCGACTGTTGATTTCCAAACCCGATATGTTGCTGCTGGATGAGCCAACCAACCATCTGGATGCCGAGAGCGTGGCCTGGCTGGAACACTTTTTACAGGAATACCCGGGCACTGTAGTGGCGATTACGCACGACCGCTATTTTCTCGATAATGCCGCCGGGTGGATTCTCGAACTGGACCGCGGTCATGGTATTCCCTATGAAGGCAATTACAGTGCCTGGCTGGAAACCAAGGAAAAGCGCCTGGAAACAGAAGAGAAGCAGCAGGCCGCACACGAGCGCACAATCAAGTCCGAGCTGGAATGGGTACGGTCCAATCCAAAAGGCCGGCAGGCCAAGAGTAAAGCCAGGATCAATCGATTCGAGGAACTCAATTCGCAGGAATTTCAGAAGCGCAACGAAACTCAGGAACTGTATATTCCACCCGGACCACGGCTTGGCGACAAGGTGCTGGAGGTTAAGAACCTGTGCAAGGGATTTGGCGACAAAGCGCTGATTGATAATCTTAGTTTTAGTGTACCCAAAGGCAGTATTGTCGGAATCGTTGGCGGAAATGGCGCCGGCAAGACAACGTTCCTGCGCATGCTTGTTGGGACCGAACAGCCCGACAGCGGAACCATAGAATTGGGAGATACTGTGGAACTGGCGTATGTCGACCAGAGTCGCGATGACCTGGGTGGCAATAATACGGTTTGGGAAGAAATATCCGAAGGCCAGGATATATTGCAGATCGGTAAGTACGAAGTAGCTTCGCGAGCCTATGCCAGTCGCTTTAATTTCCGCGGTACTGAGCAGCAGAAATTTGTAAAGGATTTATCCGGTGGTGAACGCAACCGCCTGCATATGGCGAAACTGCTAAAGAGTGGGGGCAACGTGTTGCTGCTCGACGAACCCACCAATGATCTTGATGTGGAAACCTTGCGCGCCCTTGAAGAAGGCGTTTTGGCTTTCCCGGGTTGCGCCATTGTAGTCTCGCACGATCGCTGGTTTCTGGATCGAATCTGCACACACATCCTTGCATTCGAAGGTGACAGCCAGGTTGTCTGGCATGAAGGTAACTATTCGGACTACGAGGAAGATCGGAAGAAGCGACTGGGCGAGAATGCCGAGCCTACGCGAATTCGTTATAAAAAACTCGATGCCTGAGGATTTAAAGATCCAGTTCTTTGCGCATCTTCGCGATGCGCGACTGAATCTCTTCCCGCTGCAGATTTTTGTCGATCTTGTCGGTTAGTGGTGGCGGGGATTGGATGTTTAGATCCTTGCCTTCACTGACCTGGCGACATATCTGCAAATAGTGGTACTCAAACACGGGAAAGGCCCGGGCTTCAGGCTCACTGGCCAGGAAATACCAGTCACTGGCACGCCCCGCGTGATACACCGCCGGATGGCTCCAATCATAATTTGCCTTGGGTGGCGGAGCGGCACAGGCCTCAATATAGGCTTGCCGAGCTGAGGGCATGCCGCCAAACGTCAGATCGCGTTCGCAAGCCTGCACCATCACCGCCATAGAAGGCAGGTACTCGTGGGTTTTGATCAGTTGCTTGGACGCATGGACTATGCAATCCGGAGCATATTGTTGCAAACAGCTCAGCCAGTACTTCTTGGCGATCGCCAGACTTTCACCATTGGGAAAGGCCCGGTGAAACTGATTGTGATAGGCGAACTCAAATTCCGCGAAAACCTGGTTAATGGCATCCACATGATCAGGCCCTGCCGCGCCGGCGTCCCGGGAACTGGCAGTGGATTCGGAATCCTGCCTAGTCTGCCCAGCTGCGATCGGCGATGCGCTGGAACCTTTCTTTAATTCTTTGCTGGTTTGTTCCAGCAAGAGATTGATCTTCTGCATGGTTATCAGTCGTTAGTTCGTTACGCTCCAGTCTGCGAGCCCAGTCCTGTTTAATGAATTGCAGGAACACCGTATTCCAGGAAGCGCGCGCCTGCTGACTATCGCGCCAGTACATTACGAATTCCGGGATCTTTGTTCGTGCATAGTCTTCGTCGATTTCAGCCAGCTGCAATACTTCATAACAATCAGCACTTGGCTGCCAGTTCGGTGCAATGGGTTTGGGTGTATCATCATAGCCAAAGGATGCGGAAAACTTTGCCCACTGCCGCCGGATATGTTCGATGAACTTGGTGTTCCACGCGGCATTACCCACTCCGCGTTCGCGCCAGTACAGAACGAATTCCGGAATTGCATCCTCAATAAAGCTTTGACTGATACCAGCGTTAATAAGAATTTCTATTGCATCACCGCTGGGCATCCAGTTGGCTGACATGGCGCTGGCCTGCTCAAAGCGCCCACGTCGAGTCTGCTCAGCCCGCCATTCCTTTATCGCCCACTTGTAGAAGGCATTGCCCCAGGAGAATCGCGCCTGTCCGCGGTCGCGCCAGTAACTGACAAATTCAGGGACCAGTTCTCTCAGAAAATCCTCTGGAATCCCTTGCTGCGTGCACTGACGAATCCAATTGCTGTCAGGTTGCCAGTCAGGTGCAATCAGGGCAGCGCTGCCCGTGCGTGCCACCGCTACCCGGGCCGTACCCGACTCCGCTCGAGGAGGTTCAGGTTCCATTCGAGTCGATGCAACTGAATCATCAAGAGCAAAAAAACTTGTACTCTCATCGGCTTCATTGGGTTCGATTTTCAGCATACCGAGTGATTGCAGGCTGCGCTGGATTCTTCGAATATCCACACTTTGCCAGAACGGGAACAATTCGAGCATGCCTGCTTCACTGAGGCTGATCCACTTCGTATCCCCCTGTCCTGGACGGTTACAACCTTCACTGAACTGAATCCGCTCAGCCAGGGCTTGCAGCATAATTGCTTCCTCCAGCCCAATAGTCGCCGCCAATTCAGGCGACACTAATAGTGGTCTTTCAGGCAATATTGAAGAAGACATTACAGTACAATAAACGGATTAATCATTCTAAAGGATATGACAGAGGCCCGGTCGGACGACGCCATGTTGCACTTGATGCTATCACAGGACCAAGCTGGCAACTAAGTATTGTCGCATCATCACAGCTCCTGGTAGCAACAAGGTGTTTTCCCCAGCCTCTGCACAGAATTTACACAATGTATCCACAGCTAATCGCGGAATTTATCCAGAAAGAACAATTACCTGCGACTTACCAGGAAGACGCTGAACGCTGGTTTGTCCCACTGGCCAAATTGCTGATACAAGAGATTCAAACAGGTGACAAAGCTTTGATCGTCGGCATTAACGGCGCGCAAGGCACCGGAAAATCGACGCTGGCTGCACTTCTGCAGCACCTGCTGCAAGCCTCTGGCCTTAATACTGTCTCGCTGTCTGTGGACGACTTTTACTACAGTAAATCACACCGGCGGCAAATGGCGCTCGATGTACACCCCTTGCTGGCTTGTCGCGGAGTCCCTGGCACTCACGATGTCAGATTAGCTCTGACAACTCTTGACCGGCTGCTGCGATGCCAACCAGGCGAGACACTGTCACTGCCCGCATTTAACAAAGCTACTGACGACTGCTGTTTACCTGAACAGCAGCCTACTGTAACAGGGCCGGTGCGCTGCATTATCCTGGAAGGTTGGTTTATCGGAGCAACGCCCCAATCGGCAACCGCACTGGAGCAGCCGCTTAACAGCCTGGAGTCTGAAGAAGACGCTAACGGGAAATGGCGCAGGTATGTAAACCAGCAATTGGCTGGAGAGTATCAACAACTCTTTGCGCGACTCGACAAGCTCGTCATGTTGCGAGCACCAGGTTTCGAGCAGGTCATGGAATGGCGCTGTTTACAGGAAGACAAACTACGCGAGCGTGCGACCGGAAATGCCATGATGAGCGAGGCGCAAATTGCGCGCTTCATTCAACACTTTGAACGCCTCACTTGCCATTGCCTGAACACATTGCCTGCGCAGGCCGATATCTCATTCGATCTGGACATTCACCATCGCATCACAAGTCAGGTGACTAACTAGTAAGGTTTTCAGGCTCGTGTATTGGTGATCTCACTGTCTGACCCCGATGCGGTGAGCAACTGGCTGACCCAGGGCTGTATCCAAACGCGCAGAATCAGGCCACACAATGCGACCGCCATCAATTGCCTCCACAATGGATGGCTTTCTCCGTGATCTAATGCCGTGAGCTGCAGAGACCAGCCAAACACCTGAAAAAGTTGGTTAAACACGAGTCCACAGGCGATAGCCGTGCCTATTACCCCTATCAGATAGGCCACGAGTGAGCGGATACCCAAGTGCTCCTTGATCACTCCCATCGTAGCGATATTAGTTGCCGGGCCAGTCAACATAAAAACCAATGCAGCACCAGGAGAAATACCTGCGAACAACAGGCTCGCGGCAACCGGTGTAGAAGCAGTGGCGCAGATATACATTGGTAGTCCAATAATCACCATGATCAACATGGCAACTACACCATCACCCCACTGCAGAAAAAATGATTGCGGGACCATGGCCGTAATTACTGCAGCAGCTACCAGGCCAATAACCAGCCACTTGGCGGTGTCAGATATCATGCGCCCATAGCCGTATTTGATAGCTTCAATCAACTTCTGACCCAATCCAATTTCTTCAACAACAACCGCGGATCGGTTGCTACTGCAACAGCTCTTGCCAGAAGACTCGGCAGAATTGTCAAATGAATCCTCACGGTCCATGCTGTTAACCAGTATCCCAGCAGTGACGGCACTAAGCAGCGCCGCGAAGGGTCGCGCGATTGCGTATACCGGCCCCAGTACTGCATAGGAAAAAGAAATAGAATCTACGCCTGTTTCAGGCGTGGCAACTAAAAAGGATGACGTGGCGCCTTTAGAAGCGCCAGCCTTACGAATAGCTAATGCGGTCGGAATTACTCCGCATGAACACAAAGGTAATGGCGCACCGATAACAGCGCCTTTGACTATAGATAGCAATCCTGGTTTGGCGAGCTGCTTTTGCACCCATTCACTGGGTATTACTTGCTTTATGATTCCCGCCAATGCGTAGCCGAGCAGCAACCAGGGTGCACTCTCGATGACCAGGTCCCATAAAATAGATAGAAAATCAGACATTAGTTACTCCGTACTTGCACTGGCCCGGCAAGTTTTGCGTCTAGGGCCTCCAGAATTGAACAATGAGTCGCCTGCTCCGGCCCACCACAGCAACTTTCCAACAGCAGTTCCAGGGTTTTCTGCATCGACTGTAGTTCCGTGATGCGCTCGTTCACCTCATCCAGTTTATGTCGGGTGATGTCGGTGACTTCCTGGCAACTATGACTTTCCTTATCAACCCGTATCGACAGCAGAGTAGAGATATCGTCGAGTGAGAAACCGATATTGCGAGCCGTTTTGACGAATTCCACGCGGCGCAAATCGGCCTCGGAGTAAAACCGATAGCCCGCTTCGCTACGCGTACTAGCGTTAATTAGCCCATGCTTCTCGTAGAAGCGGATCGTATGGGCTGATAGCCCTGTGCGCTTAGCTAACTCACTGATTTTCAGCATGAAGCACCCTTATGCCCGAAGCTACAGACGTGCAATTGATAGACATGGCGGCATTATAAACCTTAGAGTTGGGTCTAAGGTCAAGCATTTCAAGCAAATGTAGCGCGGAAGACGATGAGATAGATGTGCGCGGCTTGGAATTCAACTCGGCTGTATTGCTCTACCCTGATATTTGTTGCGCTCAATCAAGCCATGTTTAGCGCAGGACTCGCTGTAGCCAGTCACCGATTTCATCGATCTCTTGTGGACACACCGCATGCTGCATGGGATAGCTGCAGTACTCAGGCACGAAACCAAGATTCTGGAGAGTTGCCAGGCTTTTGCGCCCCAACTCTTCCGGCACAACGGGATCGAGCGTGCCATGACAAATCAGCACCGGAATATCATTCTGAACAGGATTAATTTTGACAGTGTTGGCCGTGGCGAAATAGCTCGACAAGGACATGATGCCCGCAAGCGTCTTGGGGTAGGTAAGCCCGGCCTCATAGGCGACTGCCCCACCCTGGGAAAATCCCGCTACGATGATGCGCTCGGGAGCGACGCCTCGTTCAACTTCGCGATCAATTAGCGCATGAGTCCATGCTGCAGACTGGAGCAGTTGAGCTTCATCCACATGACGATCGATATCCATTTGCTTGATGTCATACCACGCTGGCATGACAAATCCATTGTTAATAGTGACCGGAATTGACGGGGCATGAGGAAATACAAAGCGTATGCCGTATTCTTGCGACAGCTTTAACTGCGGTACGATTGGCGCAAAATCATTACCATCGGCACCCAAACCATGGAGCCAGATTACCGACGCAGTGACTGCTTTACCTGGTGGAGATTCCATTTCTACTGCGGGTAAATAGTCCATTTAGATTTCTCCACTACTGCATGACTGAATTGAATGAATTTTGACAATCACTCTGACAACATACGTACTTCACGTTGCGGAAAGGGAATGCCGATACCACTTTCCTGCAAGGCAAGTTGAATGGCGCGATTACAAGCGAATCTTGTTTCATGAAATTGCTCGGTCTTTACCCAACAACGCACACCGATATCAATTGAGCTGTCTCCAAAGTTATCGATACCTACTTGTACAGGCCGTTTGTCACTAACACCTGCAAGTTTTTCAAGGTGCTTCTGTATCGCCGCCACTGCCACTTCAGTGTCGCTGACGTATTCGATGCCAACAGTCAGTTACACCACTGTATCTGCCTGGGAGTTGTGAATAATCTCCCCAACAATATGCCTGTTCGGCACAATGATAATCTCGCCGTCTTCATTGGTAAGTTCAGTAAATGCCAGATGCACTTCTTTAACAACACCCCAGACACCCTGCACACGAATGGTATCGCCCACGACGAAGGGTCTGGCCAGGATTATGCTAAGACCTGCGCCATAGTTGGATAGCAATCCCTGAACCGCCAAACCCGCTGCCAGACCCATGGCGCCGATAGCGGCAATAAAAGGGGTGATTTCAATACCCAGCTTGGGCAAAGCGATGACAAAGGCCACTGCAACAATCGTAATGCGGGTAAAACTTGCGAAGAAGCGACTAAGAGTGACATCCATATTACGTCGTTCGCACAACGCAGATATCCAGTTGCCCATGCGGCGACCAACCAGAAAACCGATAATCAGGATTATGATCGCGCCGATTATCTGGAAACTGTACGTCACCAGATAGGTGGTAATCATCATGTAGATTTCCTGAATCTGTTCTAATTCCTGGGCGATAGGTGTTTCCATATCCGGTCCTCTTACTCTTTAATGTCGCTGTCACATTGTGCCATGTATTGGCTTTCAGGCAAGGTAGATGTTAACCGTTTTACTAAAGACATGATCATCCCAATTGCGCTGCCCACTACAGTGAATTAGTATCAACCCCGATGCAAAAACTCGCTTATATTTACCTGATATTGGCTAGCTTCAGCGGATTCGCTTCTGCAGAAGAATCCCTGCCGCCCCTGCTTGGGTCATTCGAAGGACCGCTGGTCATAGGCCGGGACAATATGAACCTTGCTTTTACCTTCAGTGAGCAAAACGGCGAACCACAAGCCGCTATTATCAGTTCAGGACTGGGTATTTATGGCTTACCTGCCGAATATTTTAGTCTTGAGGGTGTCCAGTTACTAATACGCATTCCTCAGCTCGACGCGGAATATACCGGCGTATTGCGCCTGAATGATGCAGGAGAGGAAATAATTCGTATCGACGGGGAATGGTTTCAGTCTGCTGAAATGGTGCCCGTTGTTCTACTGCCGATAGACACGCCTACGCTCTGAGCACGATGGCATGAGCGAGCTTTAGATATACCGGCTCAATTCCCGGTTAGCCCGACCAAGACGTTCCGACATCAGCCTGACAATATAGGTATGTAACGCAGCTGTTGAAGCAGGGAATTTACGCGCCATAGCATCCATATTCTCCCTGTCGAGCCGGTAAAGCGTTGCGTCCTCTTCTATTCGCACACTGGCCGTTCTGCGCTCACCTGTGTATATGGCCATTTCTCCGAGTATCGCACCCGACTTGTATTTACGAAGCACTCGTTCCTGATTGCGAGAAATTTTAATTACTACTATCACTGTGCCAGACCCAACGAAATACAGAGAATCGCCCTGGTCTCCTTCGTTAAACAATACCTCACCCGCGCGGTGTTCCTCGATTTCAAAAAAACTGATGAGTTGCTCAATATCGCTCTCATCAAGGGCAATACGCTGCAATACATCAGGCAGTGACAAATCCCGATCAGCAGTATTGCGATTCAGGTCGCTGAGTATGCGGCGCTCGCACCAATCTACGGCCGAGTCGAGCTGATCCTTATAATTACGCTCCCAACGCTGTTCCCCAAGGGTAAAGAATCGGTGCTTGGCCAGCTGCTTGAGTGATTTGTCATCGGCACTGCTTATCACAATGTGAAAGCCAACTCGATCGCTGAGTTGCGCCAACTTGGTAAACGTGACAATCGCTGATGTATCAAGCTGGCTTACATGATGAAAATCCAATACCAGAAAATCAAAATTATCCTCAGTGCTTTCAGCTATGCGGCTACGAATTTTAGATACCAGCTTGTCAGCTGTACCGAAAAATATAAATCCCTGCAATATCAAAATCAGTACACGACTGCCCTCCTTGTTTAGCATTTCGCGTGTTTCGAGATCTCGATCTACGTTGCTCGCATGATCGGCGGCAGTGGTTTCAATTTTTATTACACTCAGTTGAGAGTAGTTGATGACAAACAGAATAATCGCCACGAAGAAACCGAATGTGACTCCTTGCAATATGTCGGAAAAGATAATGACTATTAATATCAATATGACCACCACATAGTCAGACAGCGGTAGTTCATCGCGAGATTTCCATAGCCAGTCGATCAAGAATTCAAGCCCAACGTAGATCAATAAGCCGCCAAGAATAAAGGTAGGCACTAGCTCCATAAAACTGGTACCAGCGAACAATGCCGCGGCTACCAGGGATACATACACAAGCCCGACGAGGCGACCTTTACCCCCGAGCCTGTTTACAAGACCAGTATCAGAGGCATCATGCACACCCGGAAAACCTGCGGCAGCACTATTCACGATATTGGCTGCGCCCATGATCTGTAGTTCGTGATCGGGATCCAGATCTCGCTTGGCGATCAATTCGATCCCGGAAACGTCCAGAAGGAGAATCATGGCACTCATCAGTGCGATGACAATAATGCCTCCTATTTCTTCGGACAGTGCATACCACTGAATCTCACCGAGATCCGTCCAACTAAAAACCGGCACCAGCGAACCCGTTGCATCTATGATGGGGAGCAAGCCGCTATCAGCGGCTTGCTCAATTGAGATCCCGCTGAATAACAATATTGCATAGAAAAAAAGAATCGAAACAATCAGAATGCCGGGAACTGATAGGGGGTGATCCCTGAACATTTTGCCCATTACCAGACATAAGGCGAGGAATACAGCAACAGAAACATGCTGGATGAACTGAGCATCCACAAACGAAGAAAAAGAGGGGGTTTGACCACTCGCTACTGTCAAGCCACCGACGATGAATATATAGCCCATCCCCGCAAAGAAACCGCCAGTTACAGGATATGGGATATATCTCACGACATTCCCCAGCCTTGACCTGCCTAAGAGCAACAGGAAGAGTCCGGTTATCATGGTTGCGATCATAATCGCAGCTACGATTGTCATTTCTGTAGCAGTGGTATAACTACTACCAAGATCGAGATAGATATCACTAATCATCACAGCGAATATCGGGACCAGGGCATTACGCGGCGAGCAGATCACCGACTTGAATTCGCTGAACAAAGTACCAGCGAGCCCCGTGATTAATGTACCAACAAGCAAAATAGCAATCCCGGTCACCATCAACCGGGGATCAGTACCTGCAAACAGCAACGCAGCGACGGAGATTGCTACTGAGATATTTACCAGAGCTATTAGCGCGCCGGAGAGAACGTCTGCTACTACATTCGATCGCATTTTTATTGTTATGATTATACTGGCAGAAAAAGTGAGCATACTACCGGGAAGCAGCGGATACCAGCAGCCTGCGGGTATTTTCAGGTTAAGTTGCTGTTAAGCGGGCTTTGTAATAATTGCGGAGTACTCCCTGTCCTGTATTAACCAGCTGACTTATAATTTCCCTGAATCTGCTTGAGTAATTCAACCATGAAAATGCACCAAATGAATGCTATCAGAGCCCTGACCCGAGCCGCACGTATCAGCACACTGGCAGGCTTCCTGGCATTGACAGCACCGGTATTACAGGCCACCACCCTATTAGGCATGGATATCGACGAAGTAGCGCGAGACGCTGAACTGGTTTTCGAAGGCGAAGTGATTCTGCGTGAATCCCGACGCGATAATGGCACAGGCAATATCAGTACCCATGTGACATTCGCGGTTATGGACGTGATTGCCGGTGACTATTCTGGTGACAGCCTTGAACTCAAGTTTTTGGGCGGCGTGTTCGAAGGGCGCATCATGGAAGTCAGTGGCAACAGGATTCCGCAAATAGGTGAACACGGAATCTATTTTGTGGAGTCGACTTCGCGCGACCTGATCAACCCCTTGCTGGGTTGGTCGCAGGGACACTTCCTGATTTACGACGACGCTGGTACGTCGCGTATGGCAACGGCAACCGAAGCCCCAGTAATAGATATACAGTCGACTCGCGGCCTGGCTGCGGCTATCAAAAAACCGCAGACGTTGGTCGATGGCAGTGGAGATCCTGCCAATGGTGTCGTTACTAGTGAAAATTCAAGGAATGCACTTACTGTTCCGGATTTCAAATCACGCATACGCCGCATCATCGAGAACTAAATGAGCAGTCGTTTAGTTGGTTTGGTTCTACTTATTGCTGTCTGGCAGCCTGCACCCGCATTTGAAATTTCAGGTAATTCCTGGGTGGAGGGCAGTGCAACTTTTTTTGTAGACATCACGCTGGAAAATAGCGGCCTGGCACCTTCTGGTGAGTCCTGGAATAACGCGTTTGAGCGCGCCTTGAGCCAATGGACATCGCTGACTTCTTTTGAGTTTACTGCCGTAGATCAATATCTGGATCCTTGCATAGATCAACAAGATGGTGGATTTGGTGACACCAAAACGGGAGTGGATTTTTCTGCGACACAATGCGGCTCTGAATTTGGCAACAATGTACTGGCAATCACCTTGTCTTCGGGAACTTGTCGCAATCCTCAATGTGATAACGGCTTTGATATTACTGGTGCCGACATCGTTTTTAACAGCAATGAGTCCTGGGATATTTACGATGGGCCTTATCTATTTGATGTGCAGGATTTTGAACGCGTAGCTCTGCATGAGCTTGGTCATGCACTTGGACTCAATCACGAACCGGATAATGATGCCATCATGCAACCACTCGTTGGTGACCTGACATCACTGACCAGTGATGATATTGCTGGTGCAAATACGATTTACGGCGGACCGACGGAAATCCTTGGGACCATCAGTACTATCTACGGCATAGATGTACTGCTGCCTTCGCAATCTGTGCTGAATGGCCCGGTTGACAGCATTAATCTCAATGGCACCCTCCAGCCATCTGACCCGAGTCTGGAATCCAGCTTCATTGACCTTTACCAATTCACTTTGAATTTCGATTCGAGTGCCACTGTGGCTCTGGAATCCACCGACTTCGATCCTTTTCTCTATCTCATACGAGTCAGTTCGACTCAAGATCCAGTCTCCGATTTTTTCTTCAGTGATGATGACAGTGGCGCTGGACTGGATGCGCTGATAGAGACGTCACTACAGGCTGGCACTTACTGGGTAGGAGCTACCAGTGTCGGCAGCAATGCTGAAGGCGACTACGAACTTACTGTGGCGACGAGCACACAGAGTGAAGACAAATCCTTCGCAGTCTATGAATCTGCGCTGGGAGTTGATATTGAGGTTAACCCAAACCCGAGCATCACTGGCGAACTGAGCGTTATCGATTTTGCGTTCGAACAAAAGTTCCTGGACATCTATGAGTTCGAGGCACTGAACCCGGTGACTCTTCGTATCGATATGCGCAGTGATACATTTGATACTACTCTCATACTGGTGAGACTACTCGATGACGATACACTCGACACGAGCGTGCTGTTTCAGAATGATGATTTTGAGTTCGATACTACAAATTCGCGTATTGAAGAGGCTATTCCCGCGGGCAGATACTGGATTGGGGCCACCAGCTTTGATACAGATGAGACCGGTGATTACACGATTGAAACAACTGTAATCACTCCCTGACCACTCAATCTTGCGCCATCATCACAGTCGCAACCCGTTTTGGTACCTGACCAACAGGTATCACTGCCCTGGTTGCCATTGACTGGACATCAACCGCATAAGTCACATGATCGCCTGCCGCTCCGATATACGCTGTCTTGCCATCGGGTGTGAAAGTGACCCATTCGGGATGTTGGCCAACAAATACCCGGCCGATTTCTTCCAGTCCAGGCAGGGCATGAATGTAGACATGGCTGTAGACCTTGCTGGTTGACCATAAGGTACTGCCATCCGGAGACACTCCCAGCCCGTGGGCAGGAGCTGCCTGCAGACCATCATAGTGAGCTTCCTGTCCCGGAATCGGCGGATGTTCAACGCGGGCAATTTCCTCTCGTGTGGCAAAATCAACGACAGCGAAACCATGAAAGTTCGACAGTTGCACAAAGATATTTTTCGTTGATCCATCCGGATTGGTATTGAATGTCATCGGGCGGATACCCGAACTCATTTCCAGAGTCCAGGCCAATTCATCAGTTGTGGTATCGATGACATTGATAGTGCTGGTATGAATTGATCCCGCCACTGCATGACGACTGTCAGGTGTCACGTAGACATTATGAATTGCACCATGCACAGGCAGGGTTTTAATATTTTGCAGACTTGCCACGTCAATAATGTCTACGGCCCCCGGCATCTCCATGATTCCCACATAGACTTTGCTGCCGTCGCCGGTCACTGCCACATTATTAGGTCGACCACTAAGCGGAATCCGTCGTTTAACCCGCAAGGTGCGCGCGTCTACCACATCAAGACTATGCATGGCCTCGTTGCTGATATATACCTGAGAGCCATCAGGCGCCCCGACAACTCCATGGGGTATTTCGATGTCAGTAATCCGTCCGACTACCGTATTGGTCTGGGGATCAATAACATGGGAATCATCACCCGCCGCATTGGTTTGAATTATGCGTACTTCGACCGATGTCGGTGTCCGGCGCGACGTGGCGCCTGCGGCCCAATCCGCCATAATTCGCCACTCCGGATCTGACTGACTTGGAAAATGAACGCCACCCCCATGAAACAAATCACCACCAGCATCAGGCGATAGTGGATGAGTAAGAAACCGGCTTTGCAATGGATCCGCGCCTGGCAGCACAAACCCGCTGGCCGACTCGAAGTTCAATCGCGACTGGGCATCAGTCCAGAATAATTTACCTTCCTCGAGCTCCTGCAGACGAAATCCACTACTGCGATAATGGCATTGCACGCAACGCACATTGCCTTCGCGTTTGGCGAGGAATATCGGCTGGACCTCCTCCTTGAAAAATTCATAATCCAGGGAAACTTCTGCGGCATATGCAGCTGCCGCAACAAGGTAAAGAGCAATGACGACAGCGAACTGCAGATGCCGCATATTGAAATGCAGTTGATGACAAAGTGAAACCATGGGGCACAACTCCTCTTGGCGGGAGGTTGATTTAGTTTGGCAGTAGAACAGAAGCAGCTTAGTTGAGCATCAATATCTTTGCAATAATGCAGATCAGTACGACTATTGTAATGGAACACTTAGTCCAGAGGCACCCAGCCCTTCCGCAAAAATCCTGAGCATCAATCTATCTGCATTGTATGCCTCAATAAAATCTGCTGACATGTAGTGGCTGCCAGATTTGTAGTCAGAATCCGGGCCCAGCAAATTCAATTGAATTTCACCAGGACTTCCAGCCTCATCGAAAACAAGCGTTACCGCGGCAATATCAATAACATTGCCTGACCCCACATTAACACCAAACCGAAATTCATTGAGTAACTGGTCAAATTCAGTCCAGCCCGAAATACTCAGCCCCTGCTGCTGGATTGCGATTTCGCGCGATTCGATTGCCGGCGCCATCCCATTAACAAGGCGTGGAGTTACCGACGGAGTTTTTCGGGTTGAATTGGCAACCTCAAAGGCATACCCGATAGCAAGCAATCTCGCATCGTCGAGCAGCATACCCAGCATTTCCATACCCACAGGTAATCCCTGGCTGGTAAATCCAACCGGGAGCGAAAGCGCAGGCAGCCCCGAGTTAGCGCTGATGCTGCAGTTGTTCCCTGGCTGGGATTCTCCAATGAAAACCGGCTCTTCTGCGATCGGTGGATAAACAAGAAGATCCAGCTGCTCGTTTGCCATCAACTGCTCAAGAGCCTCACGCAAATCATCACGAGCCGCGACCGCCTCGGCGTAAGCTTGCTCTTCGCGCACATTGGCATTACTGCGCACCAGCGGACCACTCACTGCCCTATGATAAAGTCCGGAGCCCACTATGGCATTCAGGTCAGCTATAGCGTCGGACCCGAACAAGGAAAGATACTGGTTCAGGTCATAACGAAACTCATAGCCGATCAAACCTGAACGCCCAATAAGTGCTGATAACTCAGGGAGCTGCGTCTCCACTAATTCCACACCTTGTGACTCATACCATTGCAGGGCAGCTTCAATTGCCTGTTGGGTGCTATTGGAAGCGCGTTCCATATATTCAGTCAAAACACCAAACCGTAAACCCTGCAAATCTATTCCAGCCAGCGCCGCCTGAAATTCCGGCACAGGGTTTTCCAACAGTATGGAAGTAGCAGCATCATTCTCGTCATAGCCCTTCACGATATCCAGAACGATAGCCAAATCAGCAGCACTCCGGGCCAATGGTCCTGCTACATCCTGGGTATGGGAAAGCGGCATCACACCAAAAATGCTAGACAATCCCTTTGTGGGTCGCAGTCCTATCAGGTTATTGAAAGCCGCCGGGATGCGAATTGATCCACAGGTGTCAGAGCCCAGACCAAACACACCGAAACTGGCGGCAACTGCCGCGCCGGTGCCGCCACTGGAACCACCTGGAACCCGCCTGATGTCATAGGGATTGCGCGTTTGACCAACAATGGAACTGACAGTAGTTATGCCGTAGGCGTATTCATGCAAATTGGTTTTGGCAAGAATTACCGCTCCGGCTTCACGCAGTTTCGTAATTTGAGTAGCGTCCTGGTCAGGCACAAAATGAGCCAGTGCAACAGAACCACCGGTGGTTGGCATATCAGAGGTGTTGTAGTTGTCTTTCACCAATATCGGTATGCCATGCAGCAGGCTACGCGCACCACTACGCTGACGCTCCCGGTCCAGTGCGGCCGCCTCTGCCCGCACATTCGGATTGATTCTGATAATAGAATTTAGCTGAGGTCCACGCTTGTCATACGCAGAGATTCTTGCGAGGTAGGCATCCACCAGTTCCAGTGAAGTAATCTCACCATTATCCATGGCAGCCTGTAATTCCAGGATAGGCGTTTCCGTCACATCGAATTCGGCGGTCAAAACATGAGGAGAGAGCGCAAGCAGCAAAACCATGCTCATCCAGTGGAACAGACGTGATGGCATCGGAAACCTCCTGACCAAGAAATTAAACTACAATGCTATCGTAACAGCTACAGCTCAGAATTGACTCCAGAGCCTGATCAAATTGGCCTGGGTACGCTGGATTATTTGTAATGCTTCAGAATCAGGATTTTCCTGTTTCACACGATCATGAGCCAACTGCAAATCATAAAGCATTTCGCGCTGGGCAGGCTCAGCGATCATGCTCTGGATCCAGAATACAATAGCCAGTCGTTCTCCGCGGGTAACTTTATCAACGCAGTGCCGCGTACTGGCCGGATAGAAAAACCCGTCGCCTCGCTCTAATTTAACTGTGTTCTCACCTGCCGTAGTGCGAATGCGCAATTCTCCTCCGTCATAGGCAGCTGGGTCACTTAGAAATATTGTGCAGGCCACATCGGTTCGGATTGGTCCTCCCCGTGACGGCATGATGGCATTATCAATATGCCATTCGTATCCCATGCCGCTCTCATATTTACTGATGATTGGTAGCGTCATTCGTGCCGGCATAGCAGCAAGACGCGCAAGAGGCTGGGTTTCAACTGCTTTACTAACGACTTTAAATAACTCGTCAGCTATTGCGGCTTCTCCCGCTTCAAGCTGAAGATTATTTTTCAGCGGTTGATTGATGACACCTGCCGTGATTTTGCCATCGGTGAAACTGGATTGGGAGACGATACTATCAATCACACTAAGTTGATCGGCGCTTGCCAAGCGCTTGACAGGCATCATCATGGCATTGGTTCCCGCAGAACTTAATCAGGCATACGAGCAGCACGAATTTCGATTTCGACCAGCCAGCCATCGACTACCAGGTCCTGGATTTCAACAAACGATCGTACCGGCTTCTGCGGGTTGTCATCAGTGCCAAAAAACTGCGCATATCCTGCATTAAAACCCGCAAAATCCAGATTGCCATAAACGTCAGCAACAGCAAAAGCCCGCACTTGGACTATATCCTCCATTGACCAGCCCTGCTCTTCCAGGGTTTGTTTGAACCGGTTGAACGTATCAACAGTTTGCTGCTCCATATCGCCCCAGGTCCCATCATCCAGGGGTCTGGCGCCGGAGCCGGAAAGGTAGAGTGTCTCTGCACCAGCCGGAATATGGATGCTGGTATAAAAATAGGTGCCTTCGTTATAGCGCGTAATTTCTGCCGCATTAAGAAGGCCAATCCAAAAAATTGCACAACCAAACAGGATGCCTTTAAGTGCTTTCATGTCTTGATTTCCTTTCATTTCATTTCATTTCCATTGACGCATGGGTTGAATTATCACTAGTATTTATTCAAAGCGCCAAATTTTAACTGTTTTGTAATTCACGACTCCCAATGTCGGACTCCGCATCTTGTATCTGCTTGCCTAGCAAGCGAGAAGTAATCATACCCGATGTAATCGCCCCATTAACATTCAATGCAGTGCGCGCCATATCAATAAGCGGCTCTATGGATATCAGCAGGGCCGCAACGGTCACCGGGAACCCCATGGCAGATAGCACAACAATTGCAGCATTGGTGGCACCGCCGCCGACACCGGCAATTCCAAATGATCCAATTGCAATTATAACGAGCAGACTGGCGATAAAACCAATGTCGATATCCACACCCATAGTTGGTGCAACCATGACCGCAAGCATTGCAGGATAGATACCGGCACAACCATTTTGTCCGATAGTTGCGCCGAAAGACGCAGATATATTGGCAATGGGAGCTGGCACGTTCAATTCTTCAATCTGCGCCCGAATGGTAAGAGGTATTGTGGCAGCAGAACTGCGCGTCACAAATGCGAATGTCAGTACAGGCCATACCTTCTGGAAGTAGGATTTGATATTTGTTCCCAAAATGCCAAGTAGTAAGGCATGCACGCAAAACATGATTGCAATGGCAATGAAGGATGCGATGACAAAGCTGATCAAGGTCAGTATGGCGCTGCCATCTGACCCGGCGATTACGCGAGTCATCAATGCCATCACACCATAAGGCGTAAGATTCATCACGAGATTGACCAGGCGCATTACAACCGCCTGTGTTGTGTCCACAAACCCGGCGATACGGTCTCCATGTGTCTTGTTTTCTTCACTAACGAGGAGCGCTGCAACACCAAAGATGAGTCCGAAGATAACCACGGCGATTATTGAAGTACTGCGGGCATCTGTCAGGTCGTAAAAAATATTGCGTGGCACAAAACTGACCACCATGTCAGCCATAGTGAGACCTGCCAATGATCCCCGTCGCGACTCGAGCGCTTCTGCCCGCGCCAGTTCCTGGGCCCCACTGGCAAGATCCCCGGCATTGAGGCCAAATACTGTGGCCATAATAGTGCCGATGATTGCAGCGATCGTGGTGGTAAATATCAGAATGCCGATTACTGTTCCACCGATCTTGCCCAGCGTCTTGATTTGTTCAACTTTCAGCACTGCTGCGATCATGGTGATCAGCACTAGAGGCATGATTATCATGCGCAGCAGATTTACATAGGAATTGGCGACAACATTGGTCCATTCCAGCGTCTCACCAGTCACATCAGCCGAAAACCCAAATACTGTCTGCAGGTAAAACCCGAAGAAAGTGCCGGCAATCAACCCGAGAAAAACCCGTCGCGATAATGGCAAACCTTGCCTGTCCAGCCGGAATAACAGAACTATTAATCCGAAAAACAATATCAGGTTGATGATTGCAAAAGATATCATGGGTAATACTCCTGACCACTATGGCCTGTCTTGAAATGCGGGCTCTGACTCACTTGCCCTTCGCCCCTGCCGCCTGTGCCTGGCAGAATTGCCATTTCAGGTCCCAATACTATCAGACCCTGACAGGGTCTACATTTTTCCTGTTCGACATTCCATGTCTCCTATATATCTGTTTATCTATTGAGATTCAGAGTGTAAATACTGATATGTTTGCTGTTTGACATAGCCTTTAGAAGGAAACTTGACAATGAACCTTGCTGACTATTACCCGGAACTCATTCGCCAATTACCGGAATACGAAGGCCGATTTTCTGCCAACAAACTCCAGGCCAATAATTGCGATGTGTTATTTGCAACATACCCCGCTGGCACTGCAATTGAAACGCATCAACATGAAACTGAAAATATCGGCGTCATCACCAAAGGAAAACTACTTCTCACAATGGATGGTAAAACTCTTGAAATCAGTGCAGGTGACTGGTATCACGTACCTGCCAATAAGCCCCACTCCGCCGAGTTTAGTGAGGACACTGCCGAAATCGAATTCTGGTTTCATAGCTAGGAACAGGCGGGTTATTCAACAATTGCCTGATGAGCCAGAACCTGAAAATCCTGTCTGATATTAATATGTCCATAAGGGCGCACCTGGGTCATCAGGATGCCTACCAATTCCTGTTCACGATCTATCCAGGCAATCGTGCAATATGCACCACCCCAATATGCTGATCCTTCAGTCAAGGGGGTAGCGGCAGCGCCCCGGTCCTCGACAACTGCCCAACCAAGTCCGAAACCCATTCCCGGCCCTGGCAACCACAGCGGCAAGTCTCCGGTATGATTTTCCATCATCAGGTCCAGTGTATTGGGAGACAGTAAGCGCGCACCTTCAAGCTCACCTCCATTCAACATGGCTTGCTGAAAGCGCAAATAGTCATGGGGTGTTGACACCAACCCGCCTGCACCGCGAAATACGCTTTTATTGTCATTGCTGATCCACCGACTACTATTATTGCCAGGATCTTGCAGAACTATCTGGTTGTTATCGGGGCCGGGTTGGTACTGGGACATGAGGCGTCCGCCCTTATCATCATCCATGTAAAAATGAGTGTCTGTCATTCCCAACGGCTCAAAAATCCGCTCATTAAGAAAATCAGCCAGCGTCTGTCCGGATATTACTTCGACCAGCCGACCCACTACATCGGTTGCTGCTGAATACTGCCACTCCTCACCGGGGTGATAATTCAGCGGCATGTCAGCGAGCCGTGCGATATAGGATTCCAGCGAATCATCCCCGCGCACGGCTGCCTGAGAAGCGTAGTACTGCGTATTGCCAAGATAGCTGTTAGGCATTCCCGCTGTATGCGTGAGCATGTCGCGGATAGTGGCTGGACGATTTACCGGCATCAAGCCACCAGTGTCGCCGCTTGCGTCGCTGGTAGTTGATACTTTTTGGTCTGTGAAGTCGGGAATGAACTTACTTACAGGATCGCGTAATTGAAATGCCCCTTCTTCCCACAGCATCATCAAGGCAACTGACGTGATGGGCTTGGTCATTGAAGCAATGCGAAAGATGGCGTCGGGGCGCATAGGTTTACCAGATTCAACATCCATGAAACCCTGTGACTCAAAATGTACGACTTTACCTTTGCGCGCCACCAAAGTAACGACTCCAGGTACAAGTTTGTCATCTATATACTTTTGCATGGCAGGCCCGATACGTTCCAGCCGCTCAGATGACATGCCAACCGATTCCGGCGCAGCCATTGGCAGGCCGGGATTCTGGTTCTGCGCTTTAACAGACAGAGGGATTAACGTTACGGCTAAGGCAATAACCAAATTAGGTATTTGCGCTGAAAATTTTCTTATAGTTTTCATTTCTTCAATCTCTATTTGATTAAATGTTATACATGGCACTAAAAAATCAGGGAGCAAGACTGGATCTGGCCTGTGTGCCCCAATGACCATTTACCAATGTAACTATATAGAGCGACTGATAAGTCCCAATGACTTCATTGCGCTCATTGAAGCGTTGAAAAACAGTATCTATGTGCACCTTCCCGGGCGACGCGAGGATCACGTTGCGCGAAAGCCAGTGTGAATGATCCCAGCCTGTTAACGGCAGTCGTTCGAATGCTGATGTTTGCGCGAACTCTTCGCGAGTTTCCCAAACAGTAACCGAGCCGCTGGCAAATCGCACATGTGGATAATTAAGGGTACCCGCCCAGGCATTCGGGTCTCGGGCATTAAAGTGCAGCATAAACTCATCCAGGGCCTGCATGGCGCCGGTAATGGCTGCCTCAATATCTGCATCCTGAGCGGTGACCGTAGCTGATTGAAGCAACAGGCCAGAAGACAGGAAAGAGAGAAAAATCGTGGCGCGTAGCTGGATGAGTAGCCGATTCATTGTTGGGTCGAACTTGCTGTTGTTATTAGGTCTCTGAGCATATCAGTCAGCGCTCGGAAGTGGAATTGTCCCATTCCCCGGTAGTTCCGCACGCCAACGCGCCTCGTAAATTCAGATAGTGAATATCACCAACTAACGGCAAAGAGCGCCATCTCCCCAATACCAGAAATGCTCTAACTTATTGTATTTCTTGGATATTACATTCTGGTCCTGATCTTGCTTGGCGGGCAGGTATCGCAATCTTTTTAAAATCAGACAGTAACCAAGCGGAGAACCGCGACGTCTAAAACCAAAAGCTGCCACGGACCCGCCATATTCCTGAGCCGCTGGCGCTAAACGGAAAGCATTGCACATCGTGAAAATAACAGACACATCAGCACAGGACGTGGTTCTGCAGCCCCGCTCCCGCTATAAGTTTTATTCATTGATCGCAGCCATTGTTTTGACGCTGCTTGCATCCGCGTGGTTCGCAGTGCCTCTTATACAAAGATACTCGCTGGCAGAGGAATCCATCGCCGCAGACAGACTACGCCTGGCCACAGTTGCCCGAGGGAGTCTGGTCCGCGATATCTCAGTTCAGGGTCGCGTAGTGGCGGCGGTCAGCCCCACTCTATTTGCCCCACAGTCAGGGACAGTCACGTTTAATGTGGAATCCGGCGATTCGGTTCAGGAAAACCAGGTTGTCGCTTTGCTGGATAGCCCTGAGATCCAGAACCAGTACTTGCAAGAGCAGGCGCGTTTGTCTTCGCTAAGAATCGAATTGGAAAGGCAACGCATTACAACTCGTCAGCAGGAACTGGAGAACCAGAAATCCGAAGATGGTGCCGCAATTACATTGCAAGCTGCAGAACGGGAAATGAATCGCGCGCAACAGGCCTTTGAACAAGGCGCCATGACTGCAGTGGATTATGAAAAAGCGCAGGATGACTTGCAGACTGCCCAACTACTCCATCGCCACGCGATCATGGATACCGAACTCGATAACGAGCGCCTGGCCTTTGAACTGCAAACACGAGAACTCAGCGTTGAACAACAAGAGCTTCTGGTCAGCAACCTGCAGCGTCAGGTTGATGAACTTGAAGTTCGCTCACCAGTGAATGGCATCGTAGGTAATTTACTGGTTGACCAGAAGGCCAATGTATTGCGAAACCAGCCACTGTTAAGCGTCGTGGATTTATCAGCGTTTGAAGTCGAAGTACAGGTTTCTGAAAGTTATGCAGATGATCTGGCCATTGGCATGCCAGCCGAGATTGGCGCGTCTTCGAACCTCGAGAAAGCAACCCTTGTTGCCGTATCACCGGAAATTATCAACAACCAGGTAACTGGCCGCGTACGCTTCGATGGTGCGATTCCTGCTGGATTGCGCCAGAACCAACGGTTGCAAACACGTATTTTACTCGAAGAAAAACCCAACGTACTGGTCGTACAAAGAGGCCAATTCTATGACAGCGGCAATGGCCGCATCGCCTATGTGGTCGAAGACGGCATCGCATACCGGCGCCAGATCGTGACCGGCGCCACCAGTCTAAATGCAGTAGAGATAGTACAGGGGCTGGCAGCTGGTGACACGATCATCACTTCCAGTACTGATGTATTCAACGGCGCGCAAACCGTGCTGATTAATAATTAGAGAGGTTACCCATGTTAGAGATGTCGAATATCAGCAAGGTGTTTCGCACCGAGGTAGTGGAAACTCATGCTCTCAGGGATTTCACCCTGACCGTCGATCAGGGCGAATTCGTTACGATTACTGGTCCATCCGGTTGCGGTAAAACCACCTTTCTGAATATTGCCGGATTGCTGGAAAATTATACTTCTGGCACCTACCTTCTGGACGGCCAGGATGTATCGAACCTGAGTGATTTCCAGCGAGCGAAACTTCGCAACGAAAAGATCGGATTCATTTTCCAGAGCTTCAACCTGATGCCGGACCTGAACCTGTTCGACAATATCGATGTGCCATTGCGTTACCGGGGCATGAAAGCTGGAGAGCGCAAAGAGCGGATCGAGCATGCCCTGGAATCAGTTGGACTGGCATCCAGACGCAAACATTTACCTGCGCAGCTATCGGGTGGACAACAGCAACGAGTCGCAATTGCTCGCGCCCTGGTAGGTCAGCCATTATTTTTATTGGCAGATGAGCCGACGGGTAATCTCGACTCAAATACAGCAATGGGCGTTATGGAATTGCTGCAGGAAATCAATGCCGGTGGCACAACCATAATCATGGTGACACACGACCAGGAACTGGCAGAAACGTCCAAGCGCAATATACATATTCTGGATGGCCAGATCAGTAATTTGCCATCTGTATCCCAGACCGCGTCGATTAACCCCCCCGCAGTCTCAGCTACAGTCTGAATGGAGAAATAATATGTTGCTCTATTATCTAAGACTCAGTGCACTTAGCTATCGCCGCAATCCCATCCTCAGTACGCTGATGGTTCTGGCGGTTGCTATTGGCGTCGGTTCCTACATGGTCGTGTTTACTCTGAACTATGTTATGGGGGGTGACCCAATCCCATACAAATCAGATCAGCTTTATCATGTGTCATTGGATACTGGCGACCCCAATCACGAAGATGATCCACCGGAACAACTTACGTATCTCGATGCTACAGCCCTGCTTGATGCTGATCGTGCCTTCCGTGAAACAGCAAGCTCCAAGTTTGGCGGCACCATCGAGCCAGCCAATCCGGAACTGCGGCCCTTCTCTATTGTTGGTCGCGGGGCGATGGCAGATTTTTTCCCCATGTTCGACGTGCCCTTTCTTTTCGGTAGCCCCTGGGACGCACAAGCCGATGAAAGCATGGATAACGTCGTGGTGTTGTCTCGCGAAACCAATGATCGCTTGTTTGGCGGCGACAATTCTGTGGGCGAATCAATCATAATGAATGGCGAGCCATATCAGGTGGTTGGCGTAATCAACGACTGGCAACCTGTTCCCAAATACTATGACGTCAACAATGGTCCCTTCGATTCAGGGGAGGATGCCTATATTCCCTGGCGCATTCTGCCAGCCAAAAACTATTCCAGACCGGGTAACACCAATTGTTGGAAGGCTATAGACGGACGTGGCGCCGATGCTTTTCTGAATTCGGAATGTGTATGGATCCAGTACTGGGTTGAGCTGCGCGATCAGAATGAAGCGGAAGATTATTTGAGTTTTGTGAATAATTACGCCTTACAACAGAAAGAACTGGGCCGTTTCGAACGACCACTTAACAACAATCTGTTTGATGTACAGGAATGGATGGTAGAGCAGGAAGTATTACCCGATGAAACCCGCATTCTGTCCATGCTGGCGGGCATGTTAATGGCTGTGTGTCTGTTGAACACCATCGGTCTGCTGCTATCGAAGTTTCTCGGCAAATCCGGCGAGATCGGCGTCCGTCAGGCACTTGGCGCCAACAAGAGATCATTGTTTATACAACATATGATCGAAGCGGGTTTCCTCGGCATGCTGGGAGGCCTGCTGGGCCTGGGTGCAGCAGCCGTTGGATTGAGAGGCATCAAGTATTTACTGAGTTCAGACTTTATGGTCACTGACTTGATTCAACTCAATGTGCCGGTGGCCATGTACACGATTGCTTTGGCCGTTATCGCAACGATAGTAGCAGGGCTATACCCGATCTGGCGTGCCTGCAATGTTAATCCAGCCATTCATTTAAAAACCCAGTAAGCGGAAAATTTCAGGAGCAATCATGGAAATCGGACCTATATTCAGAACACTGCTGCGCAACAAACTGGGCGTATTGCTCATTGCAATCCAAATTGCGTTCACCATGACGGTGATGATCAATGCCATCTTTATCATCAATGAGCGCACAGAGTTGGTGAATACTCCCAGCGGTATGGATGACGCCAATTTGTTTCACATTAATGTGATAGGCATTGGAGATGATTACAACGAACAGATTGCGATTGCAGACGACCTGGCGATGTTGAATGCCATTCCCGGAGTTATCGCCGCTACTACGATAAATTCATTGCCGGTCAGCGGTGGAGGATCTTCCACAGGCGTACGCCTTGAGTATGATATTTCGCAACCATCTGTCGGCACTGCGATTTACTATGGTGACAATCACACAATCAATACAATGGACCTGGAGCTGATTGCTGGCGAAGGCTTTAGCGAACTGGATGTTCCATATCGCGACACCAATGGCTTTACCAATGCCGCCAAGACTGTCATTAGCAGACAGCTTGCCGAAAACCTGTTCCCGGAACGAGCCCCGGGTAGCGTGATCGGTGAATACATGTTTCTGCCAGCAGGAAACGAGATTCAGATCGTTGGTGTGGTAGAAGAACTCGTCGCCCCCTGGCCTACCAGCAGTGTCTTTCATCGCTCCATGCTGGTACCGGAGATTTTCCTGGATGGTTTCAGCATTTACCTCATACGCACCGAACCAGGCCAGCGCGACCGCGTAACGCCGGAGGTAGAAGCGGCGTTGGTTGCCGCCAATCCTGAGCGGGTAGTACGCGCCCTGGAAACTATGGATGAAACCCGAGCCGATACATTTCGTGTTGACTCTTCCTTGATGGTCATCCTGTGGGTCATCATCGGCATGCTGCTGTTCATTACGGGCATGGGTATTGTGGGGCTTGCCGTTTTCAGCATTAATCGTCGACGCAAGCAAATAGGCACGCGCCGAGCACTCGGCGCCTCGCGCCTGGAAATACTTCGCTACTTCATGCTGGAGAATTTCATGATCAGTACCATGGGTGTGCTGATTGGCGCGGCGCTAACTATTGGACTGTCTATCTTCATCAGTACGGCTTTTAACATGCCAGCCATGGCATGGTATTACACTCCACTGGGTATGCTTACTCTGGTAGTGTTGGGCCAACTGGCGGTATTCGGCCCTTCCAACGGCGCCGCTAAAACTGAACTAGCAATCGCCACTCGGTCTGTCTAGCGCGCGTTCTGTAAGACTTTTCTCCTCGGGCCAGTTTTCGCTGGCCCAAACACCCTTGCAGTTCATAATTTCCCCATTTGACCCCGGTATCAGCGTTGACAGTAAGCTGGCATAAAGCTATAGATTACAGGCAGGAGATTATTTTCAGGAGATACTATGCGACGCTGGACCTTGTTACTGTTCTTAATGGCACTAAGCTATCCCATCCAGGCCCTGCAAACTGGCTGGAGAAATGGCACGTGTATGAGCGGCACGGGCATCTATACATTCCCTAATGGGGATCGCTACGAGGGGCAATGCCAGAACAATTCCCTCTCAGGCAATGGGACTCTCAGACTCACCAATGGTGATAGATACACAGGACAATTCAGCAACGACCTGAAGAATGGTCAAGGCACTTATACTTTTGCCAATGGCGATCGCTACGATGGTCAATTCATAAACGGCGTCAAAAGTGGAACTGGCACCCTGGCCAGAAGTAATGGCGACCGTTATGAAGGCCAGTGGAGCAATGACCGATTCGAAGGTCAAGGCACTTACTTATTCGCCAATGGCGACAGATATATCGGTCAATGGCGCGGTGGTAACCGCAGCGGGCAAGGCACCTTTCGTCGCGCCAATGGTGACCGCTACGAAGGTCAGTTTGCCAACAACCAGCGCAATGGCCAAGGCACCATGCAGTGGAATAATGGTAACCAGTATGTGGGCAATTGGTTAAACGGCCAGATGTCTGGCGAGGGCACTCTGGAGTTTGAAAATGGCGATCACTATGAGGGCCAGTGGTTGGAAAACCAGATGAATGGCAACGGCACCATGCATTATGCTTCAGGTGGCCGCTATCAAGGAGAATTTGTTAATGGTCTACAACACGGCCAGGGCACTTTTTTTTATGCCAATGGTGACCGCTATGTAGGACCCTGGGCAAATGGCAAACAGGAAGGTATGGGCACGTATTACCCCGTCAGTGGCAATCCCGAACCCATGTTTTTCACCGCAGGAGTGCGTACTGGTTAACGTCAGGTAGCGACAAGGCTTCCTAACTACGCAGTTTATAACCTGTCTTGAACAAGTAAAGCACCACAGCCAGGCAGGCGAACATGAAGATCAATACACTTGCCAGACTGAGCCACACATCGACTTCAGCAATCTCGTAGAAACTCCAGCGCAGGCCGCTTACCAGATAGAGCACCGGATTCATCAATGAGATGGTCTGCCAGGGCTCGGGAAGCATTGATGTAGAATAGAAGCTGCCGCCAAGAAACACAAGCGGTGTGATCACCAGCATCGGAACAACTGAAAGCTTTTCAAAATTATCAGCCCAGATCCCCAGAATAAATCCCAGCAAACTGAATGATGCTGCAGTAAGTAATACGAATAACATCATCACGAAGGGATGCGCAATTTGCATGTCGATGAAAAAATTTGCAGTTAGAAGAATAATCAGGCCAAGCATCACTGATTTGGTTGCAGCCGCCCCCACATAACCTAATACTACTTCTATGGTCGAGACAGGCGCAGATAGCATTTCGTAGACCGTGCCAACAAATTTGGGAAAGTAAATGCCAAATGACGCATTGGAAATGCTGTGGGTCAGGAGATTCAGCATAATAAGGCCAGGTACGATGAATGCCGCATAGCTCACACCTTCTACCTGATCGATACGCGACCCGATCGCAGCACCAAACACAATGAAATACAGCGAAGTAGTGATAACAGGCGCCACAATGCTCTGCACCAGAGTGCGCTTGGTGCGCGCCATTTCAAAACGATAGATCGCCATGACGGCATAGAAATTCACGCGCCAGCCTCCAGATTATCGTTGTCGTTGACCAGATCGACGAAGATGTCTTCCAGTGAACTCTGCGTAGTATGCAAATCCCGAAACGCAATACTGTGTGCTTTGAGATCATCCAGCAATGAAGTGATACCTGTACGTTCACCCTGGGTATCAAATGTATAGGTTATCCGCAGACCATCCGCGCTCAACTCCAGTTCATAGCCTGACAACGCGGTGGGCAATTCGGGTACCGGCTTCACTAGGTCAAGTAATAATTGTTTCTTGCCCAGCTTGCTCATCAGGCTCGCTTTGTTTTCGACCAGGATCAACTCACCCTTATTGATGACACCGACACGGTCAGCGATTTCTTCAGCCTCTTCAATATAGTGTGTGGTGAGAATGATTGTGACGCCAAGGGATTTGAGCTCTTTGACAATTTGCCACATGTCCTTGCGTAAAGACACATCAACTCCGGCAGTGGGTTCATCAAGGAACAAAACGGTTGGTTCATGGGACAGCGCCTTGGCGATGAGAACACGACGCTTCATACCGCCGGAAAGCGTCATGATCATACTGTCTTTTTTATCCCATAAAGACAGCGACCTTAGCACCTTTTCCAGATGCGCAGGATCTGGCGCTTTGCCAAACAGACCGCGGCTAAATGCCAGCGTATTCCATACAGACTCAAATGAATCGGTGGTGAGTTCCTGCGGCACCAGGCCAATCATCGATCGTGTTTTGCGGTAGTCCCGAATAATATCGTTGCCCGCCACCGTTACCGCACCGCTACTGGGTCTCACAATTCCACAGATAATGGAGATGAGGGTTGTTTTGCCGGCGCCATTGGGACCCAGCAGAGCAATGATCTCGCCCTTCTGAATATCCAGGTTAATCTGCTTGAGCGCGGCGAATCCGCCAGCGTAGACTTTACTCAGGTCCCTAATGGACAGAATCGGTTCTGTAACTGCTTCCATGATCGACGAATTATGCGAGGTGCGCCGGCGAAATACAAATCAAAGCTGATAACTGCCACATATCTGTAATGTGGTCGATAGACTTGTTAGGGGATAGCTTTTATTCTGCGTGAATTCTGATGCCGTGCCTTGAAGTATTCAGGCATACCAACTGACGAGTTTAACGATGGTCGAACCCGACAATATTCAATCCAAACCACGAGGCATCTGGCATATCCGACTTATACGCTTCGCCAGCGGCGGCGCAGTCAATCTTTGCATTCGACTGATACTGGTTTTTTTGTTTGTTCTGGCAGGAATACCGTTGTGGCTCAATTATGCACTCGTCCATCTGGTTACTCTGATCTTTGCCTTCTTCTACCATTCCCGCATAACCTTCGGCACCAATCCCGATATTACAGCCTTTTATCGGTTTGTGGGCTCTGTCATTATCATCCGGGCACTGGATTACGGCTTTGTATTACTGGCGAACAGTAGCCCAGCTATTGCAGAGTGGGTCAGCACACTGCCTTTGCTGGGCTCATTGCTGGCTGACTACCTCTTATACACAAGCATCATTCTGGCCTCAGCCGTAAGCTTTATCGTGCGCTACTGCATTTTTACGCGCTATACATTTGCTTCCGTTCCCGGCGGGTCGAAAAAATCATGAGCAAAGTATTTGTTGCTGGGTGCGGGCGTTCAGGCACTTCTTACTTGCGCACGATTATTGATGCTCACCCGCAAATATTTATTCCCAACGAATGCCTGTTTCTGGTGGACTATCTCAAATACGGTAATCGAGTACCTGTAAATTTACTACGCTGGCTGTTTTTCCGGGAACCTCAGCTACGCTGTTTTTATGAACGCGGCGCTTTTCAATTTTCGAAGATTCACGAGGCTATAGCTCGAGTACATGAGGTGGAGGCCGCTGAGTTTGGTGCCACAATTTGGGGCCAGAAAACCCCGCGTTTTGTGCGTCATCTGGATTTATTTGATAGCGCCTTCAATGATATTTACTGGCTGCTGATATATCGGGACCCCCGCGCTGTCGCTGCTTCGATGCGCCAGTCCAGCCAGCATCCCTCGTCACTGTCTCGCATTTGCAAGCGCTGGCGTCGCGATAATGCGCCGATCATTAATCTGCTTGACGGTAAATCAGATCGCAGCAATGTCATGCTGGTTAAATACGAAGAGTTAATAACAGATTATGAAAACTCAATTGCACAAATTTTCGACTATTTGCAAGTGCCTCCCATTACAGCAGCAGAGGTCAATGCGCGCGGCCGGCCGGTTTTCTTCAAGCGCTCCCGCTTCAAGATGAATACGATTCGCGGCGATCTGTACCCTAATCCCGAGCAGTTGACGAACTGGAAAACTGAACTGAGTAACACAGAGATTGCCTATATAGAGTCGCAGTGCATGCGAGAGATGCAACTCATGGGTTACGAGCCCATTGCAAGCGGAAAACCAGGCAAAGCCGGCCTGCAGGGCTGGAAAGACGGCGCCATCGTTGTCCAGTACCTGCTAAAGTGGCCAGAGTATTTGTTCTTCACAGTGCTGCGTAAGATGATTTTCACGCTGTTTCGCTGGCGTAGCCCCAGCTAAGTCGGCGAGACTTGCCAGTTAGCGCGCTGGATGTCACATTTAGCTTTCCGACCTTTTGCAGAGAGATCATTGATGTTCAATACCAAACCATCCCCGACCCAATTCTTTATATCTTGCCTCACATTAATGGCAGTCGCCATCGCAATGCCACTGCAAGCCCAGGTCATCGAACCCAACCTGGATGAAAGCGAACGCGAATTGAACATCTGGCTGCGCGATCGGGAAGAAGAGATGTTAGGTGTCCTGGAAGACATGGTCAATCTCAATACTGGCAGCCTAAACCGTGCGGGCTTGACCGAACTGCGTAACTATTTCGACACTGAACTGAAAAATATGGGGTTCACTACCAGTACGCTTCCCGGGGCAGTTATCGAAATGCCTAGCTGCCCTGGCAGCGAATATACTGTGGATCTGTCAGACCACTTGCTTGCCAGGAAATCAGGCACCGGTACAAGCATGTTATTAATGGGACACCTGGATACTGTATTTCCTCCAGATGCGCCCTTCCAGGAATTCAGGCGCGAAGGTGACACGCTATACGGACCAGGGGTTGCCGACATGAAAGGTGGGCTGGTCGTTATGCTTTATGCACTCAAAGCACTGCATGAATTGGGCTATCTGGATGATATGGCAATGAGCGTGCTACTGAATAGCGATGAAGAAATGGGCTCCCTCTCTTCACGGGCCTATCTTGAGGAGCAGGCCGTGCTACATGATTATGGGCTGGTTTATGAATCATCAGGCACCAACAATCTCACGCGCACACGTAAAGGGCTCGGTCAGGCTAGATTCGTTATCAACGGTATTGCTTCACACGCTGGAGGCGCACATGAACAGGGCCGCTCAGCGATCAAGGAGCTGGCCTACAAGATTGTTGAGATTGAAAATATGACCAATTATGAAACTGGCGTGACAGTGAATGTTGGCATCGTTAGCGGCGGTGAAGCGCGCAACACCATAGCGCCCTGTGCCGAAGCTCTGGTAGACCTGCGTTATCCGGAACCGCAACAGGGGCTGGATGCAGTTGCCCAGTTTGAAGAAATCTTCGGCACCGTCTTCAGCTATCCAGTGGACTCTGGAGAGATAACAGCCGAAAGCTGGATCAACCTGCATCGTCCACCCAAAATTCCGACAGAAGAGTCCGACTACCTATTGGAAAAAGCTCGTGCGATTGGTCGCTTACTGGGTCAGGAACTGGGAGTGACAGATTCGGGTGGCGGAACCGATGGTTCGCTGACACAAGCGGTGGGCCTCCCTACCCAGGATTCACTTGGTATCGCTGGTACAGGTGCCCATTCCAATCGGGAAGAAGCCAGAGCTTCTTCGTTACTGGAGCGAGCACAGCTCAGTGCCATTTTGATCAAGAGATTAAGCAACGAGTAGTGACTGACAGATCTTCACTTTTCATTTTCAAAGAGGCTAAGCCAAACTTGCCGGAAATTGACGAGTGGTTGCACGGTGAACCTGCCGAGCTCTTTAGCATCGCACGATACTGGTTCGAAGAATTTCGTCGCTGTGGCAATGATGTGAATGAATTGCTTCACGATGGCTGCCCCACTGCCTGTGTTGAGCATGCGGCCTTTGGCTACATCAATGTATTCACAGCACACGTGAATGTCGGCTTCTTTACTGGTGCGTATCTGGATGACCCTGAATTACTGTTGCAAGGCACCGGCAAACGCATGCGCCATGTGAAATTGCGACCGGGCGACACGATTGATGCACTCGCATTAAAGAAACTGATTCAATTGGCTTACCTGGATGTAAAGACGCGACTACAGTCCTGATACGCTGAGCTAGATCGCGTCCAGCGCCTGTGAAATCTTCGTAACACCGACCACTTCAAGGCCTTCAATCGGCGCTTTCGGTAAATTGGATTTGGGCACAATGGCGCGGCGAAAGCCATGCTTGGCTGCTTCCCGCAGTCTCTCCTGCCCTCCGGGTACAGGCCGAATCTCTCCAGCCAATCCCACTTCGCCAAACACCACAAGATCCTTGGGCAGGGCCTTGTCGCGAAAACTGGAAACAATTGCCAGTATCAATGCCAGATCTGCACTGGTTTCACTCACCTTGACTCCGCCGACTACATTGACGAAAACATCCTGATCCGCCATATAGATGCCGCCGTGGCGGTGCAGAACCGCCAATAACATAGCCAAACGATTCTGCTCCAGTCCAACTGCGACGCGGCGCGGATTACCTAGCTGTGTACTATCTACAAGCGCCTGGATTTCGACCAGAAGTGGGCGGGTGCCTTCCCACAACACCATCACAATCGATCCGGGGGTATCCTCCTCAGTTCTTGCGAGAAATATGGCCGACGGGTTCTTAACTTCTTTCAGACCCAGTTCGGTCATGGCGAACACGCCCAATTCATTAACTGCCCCGAAGCGATTCTTCTGGCCACGCAATATCCGGTAGCGAGAATCATTTCCACCTTCCAGCATAATGAAACAGTCAATCATATGCTCAAGCACTTTGGGACCGGCGAGATTGCCTTCTTTGGTTACATGGCCAACCAGAAACAATACGGTATTGGTTTGCTTGGCATATTGAATGAGGTATGCGGCACATTCGCGCACCTGGGATACACTGCCCGGTGCCGAAGGGATTTCACTGGAGTGCATGACCTGTATTGAATCGACAACCAATAGCTCTGGACGATGCTCCTGAGCAGCCTGGGAAATTTGTTCTATATTGGTCTCCGCCAGCATTTGCAGGTTATCAATTGGCAATTGCAGCCGCCGAGCGCGCATACCCACTTGCTGTAATGATTCTTCGCCTGTCACATACAGCGATCGCTTGCCGCTATGCGCCAACTGACACATGACCTGTAATAACAGCGTGCTTTTGCCAGCCCCCGGGTTGCCCCCAATCAGCACTACAGAACCCGGCACCAGGCCGCCGCCCAGCACACGGTCCAGTTCGCCAACAGTAGAGGTAAAACGTGGCTGGGTATCGAGGTCGACTTCACTCAGCGCTTTGACATGACTCTGTTGGCCTGCATACCCCTGGCGCCTGAAATCCGCCTTGACGACGGGCGAACCGGCACCGCTTCCCAGGTTAATTTGCGAGAGAGAGTTCCATGCCTTACAGGCGCTGCATTGTCCCTGCCACTGACCATGCTCAGCGCCACAGTCATTGCACACAAATGCAATTTTCGCCTTCGCCATTTACGCCGTTTCCTTATCGATATAATCAAAAGGTACGCGGGCAGTTACCTTACAGAATAGCTCATAAGCAATCGTATCTGCATGCTGCGCAACAATATCGCAGGCAAGCCCCTCACCCCAGAGAATTACTTCGTCACCAACTGCCGCAGCGCTGTCACCCAGATCTACAGTAATCATGTCCATGGACACACGCCCAACAAGAGGAAATTTTCGAGCGCCATCAGCGCACTGGACCAGCACAGGCGTACCGTTGCGAGCCGAGCGCGGGTAACCATCAGCATACCCAACCGAAATCACACCAACATGTGTGTCTTTCTCACTGACATAAGTTGCACCGTAACCAATAGCCTGACCGGCTTTAACGGCATTGATAGCGATAATGCGAGAGCGCAACGTCATCACCGGTCGCAAATTCAATTCTTCGGCATTATGATCATGCAGCGGAGAGGACCCGTATAGCATTATGCCGGGCCGAACTATGTCATGAAGCGTCTCTGGCCAGGCCAGAATGCCTGCTGAAGCTGCCAGGCTCGCATTGACTCTCTCGCTGTTACTACTCAACTCTTGCTGCAATTGGCTAAACAACGCAATCTGCGATTCGGTATTGGTCGATGGTTGCTTTTCATCCGCACAGGCCAGATGGGACATCAGCACCAGTTCTACGTCAGGGTGCCGCCGCAATTCGGAAAAAACTTGCCGCGCTTCTTCCACGTCCAGGCCCAGCCGGTTCATCCCTGTATTAACCTTGAGCCAGAAGCGGTGGCTGTCGCTGATAAAATCTTCTTTCAGCATGTGCCTTAGAATATCGATCTGGTAAGTGGAATGCAGAACAGGTTCGATACCCGCATTCAGACAAACCGCGAGTTCTTCGGCATTAATAAATCCGGGTAGCAATAAAATCGCCAGGTCCAGTTTCATGGATTCCAGCGTCAGCGCTTCGTCAATAGTGGCAACGGCTACGCCTGACACACTTGTTGGGGCATGCCGAATAGACCTGGCGACGGGCTCTACGCCATGCCCATAGGCATTGGCTTTGATTACCGGGAAGATCTGCGCGTCCGGACAACGCTGGCGTACTTGGGCCAGATTGTGATGCAGCGCAGAAAGGTTAATCGTAGCCCGGGCACGTGGTGTGCTATCAGCCATGGCATATCCTGATTATGTGACTAATCGTGCGTATAACTGTCGTCATAGCGTGGCTGGGCGTGATTTTCAAAACGTGTAAATTGGCCAAGGAAACTCAAGCGAACTGTGCCAATAGGTCCATTACGCTGCTTGCCAATATTAACTTCTGCAATGCCTTTGTCAGGCGAGTCTTCGTTATAAACTTCATCGCGATACAAAAAGACGATCACGTCGGCATCCTGCTCTATGGCGCCTGATTCCCGCAAGTCAGACATGATCGGTCGCTTGTTGGGACGATGTTCAAGGCCGCGGTTCAATTGTGACAGCGCCACTACCGGGCATTCGAATTCCCGAGCCAGTAGTTTCAGGCTGCGGGAAATTTCAGAAATCTCATTTACCCGGTTCTCACTGGTGCCCTTGACCTGCATCAGTTGCAGATAGTCGACTACGATCATCCCGAGGCCACCGTGTTCGCGCACAATCCTGCGAGCCCGCGCACGCATTTCGGTTGGGCTCAAGCCAGCACTATCGTCTATATACAGTGGACGATCCTTTAGCTTGCCCACTGCACTACTAAAATTGGTCCAGTCACTATCGCTCAGTTGACCGGTGCGCAACTTGGTCTGATCAATACGACCAATGGAAGACAACATACGAAAAATCAGGCTTTGTGCCGGCATTTCAAGGCTATAAACCAGCACCGGTAATTTGCTGTTCATAATGGCATGCTCGACCAGATTCATGGCAAATGCCGTCTTGCCCATCGAAGGCCTCGCTGCCACGATAATTAAATCTGACTTCTGCCAGCCTGCCGTCATTTTATCCAGGTCGGTATAACCACTGGCCAGCCCTGTTAGCCCGCCATCGGACCCCGCCAGCTCATCAATTCGATCTACAGCCTTGGTTAACAAGGGATTGATCGCTATCGGTCCCTCGTCCTGTGGACGCTCGTCTGCGATGCTGAAAACCTGTTTTTCGGCTTCGTCGAGCACTTCAGCAGCTTTACGACCCTGAGTGTTATACCCGCTGTTTGCAATGGAATTGGCCACGCTGATCAGGCGTCGGAGAATGGCGCGCTCACGTATGATCTCAGCATATGCACGAATATTTGCTGTGCCGCGGGCATTGCCGGCCAGCTCACCCAGATAATCGAGTCCTCCGGCACTATCCAGTTGATTCAGACTATTTAACGCCTCCACCAGCGTCACTACATCGATGGGGCTGTTGGCCTCGCTTTGCTGACCCATGATCTTGAAGATGAGCTGATGCTCACCGCGATAGAAGTCTTCCGGCAGAATCACATCTGCCACATTATCCCATTCAGCATTGTCCAGCATCAGGCCGCCCAGCACAGCCTGTTCGGCATCGATCGAATGCGGCGGTACTTTTAACGTGGCGAGATTGTCAGCACCGGAACGAGAAGAAGATTCAAAGGATTCAGACATAAAAAAGGCAAATCGGAGTTACAAAAAAAGCACCAACTGAGTGTACCTCAGTGGTGCTTGTTCTTGCCAGCGAGATGGTCCCGCCAGATGGTCTTTACTTGGCAGGCTTCTCAGCGTCGGCGTCTTCTTGCGCTTCCGCGTCTCTGTCAGCCTCTACTTCCGCATCGATCTTGGCTTGTTCAGCTTCGGCCTCTGCTTCAGCGGCTTCCTGCTCGGCTTCGATTTCTTCAGCTTTCACCGCCTCAATCTCTTCGATTACGCTGCCATCATCGGAAACACTGGCAGGTGAGTCGAGACCAGACAGATCCAGCTTGATCTCAGCACTAACGTCATATCCAAGGTCTATAGATATGTCATATACACCCAGTTCGCGAATCACGCCATGTGGGAGCAGTACTTCGGCCTTGACTACTTCAGCATCAACCTGTGAATTAATGGCGTCAGCAATATCCTTTGTGCCTACGGAACCAAACAGCTTGCCTTCATCGCTCGCGTTCACTTCCAGACGCAGACCAAGACCATCAATCTTGGCCTTGCGGCCTTCGGCGATCTTTACGTTTTCGTTGTGGGCCGCCATCAACTCCGCCTTGCGGGATTCAAAATCCGCCAGGTTCGCTTTGGTGGCTGGAATTGCTTTGCCCTGGGGAAACAGGAAGTTACGGGCAAAGCCCGACTTCACATCAGCGGTTTCGCCGATATCACCCAGATTCGTAATTTTTTCCAGCAGGATAACGTTCATCTCAATTTCCTCGCTTCCTAAATTCGTTCTAGTTGGCTAAGCGGCTTTATTCATCCGCGTTCTAAAATCGTACCAACTATCTATAATTGCCAGCATCACTGTTAGCTGAAACACTATTGGCAGCATCAGTAAAGCGTAAAAAACTGCCAGCCACATGCCAGACATTTTTTGCTTGGCTACCACGGCATGCACAAGTGCAATGCCTGCAAACATCAGGGGCAGTACCAGGTACAGTACCCACGATGAGGGGACCACGATGCCAAAATTAGCTAGCAGCAGCACCCCAATCAAAACCAACACGACGCGGTGTTCCATCCGCAGGGCATGGAATTCCAGTTGGAATCCGCCCGGGTTGTACAACGTCGCCTGCATCCAGCGCGCCAGAATCAACAGCGCACTTGCCAGAATCATGCAAACGGCACTTAAAGAACTGCCTAAAAAGTATCGCAATTCTTGCAACTCCATACCTGGCTGGAGATTGCTCTGCTCCATGTAGGCTTGAAGTTGTGCCAGCATTGAATCCAGCATTGCAGGTTGTACGCGCAGATAAAATTCTACGCCTACTCCCACCACTACTGATGCCAGTAGTGTAAATTCCCATGACTCTGTTTCTCTCAGTATCCACGCCAGGGCAGTCACACCCAGCAACAAAAGGAGTGGAAACTGATCGCCTATCGCAGCCCAACCAATTAATGGCAGGATCGCCCAGACAAAAATTAACGCTGCTTCTTTCGACCCTTTGCGCAACAGCACAAGTGCTACTACTACTGGATTAATAAAATACAGTAATGGCAAGAGGCCAAGCAGCAGTACTGCGATAATGGCCTGCCTGCGTCCTTTCATGACGAATTCAGCAAGGCCGCGCATTGGGAAACCTCCAATCAGTTATATGAGGTTGCCTGAATTTTTATACCTGGTGGCTGTCAGTGTAAGGAATCAACGCCAGATAACGTGCCCTCTTGATTGCTGTAGCCAACTGACGCTGATAACGCGCTTTGGTTCCAGTGATTCGGCTAGGCACAATCTTGCCGGTTTCCGATATATAAGCCTTGAGAGTTTCCAGGTCTTTGTAATCAATCTGTTCAGTACCTTCGGCTGTAAATTTGCAGAATTTACGCCGACGAAAATAACGAGCCATAGTCTTTATCCTGTCTTGAATTAGTTTACGAGTTTGCGCTTAGCTGTTGATCTCATCATCAGCATCTTCCTCGGCTGATACTTCCGGCGCTTCGCTGTCGGTCACTTCGGAAGAATCAGAGGCTTCCGCGGTTTCGTTATCATCGGCGCTGGCTTCTTCCGCTTCAGATTCTTCCTCCCGCTCTTCCCTGGCTGCGCGTTCAGCCGCTGCATCCTCTTCCTGCTTACGCTTGGCTTCGGCTCGCGCTTTGCGTTCCTTGCCTTCACGCTCGCCTTTGAGAATCAATGACTCTTCAGTAACAGGCTTCTTCTCTTTGATAACCAGATTACGCAATACCGCATCATTGAAACGAAACAGGGTAGTGAGTTCTTCCAGGGTGTCACCGTTGCACTCAATATTCATGAGTACGTAGTGAGCCTTGTGAATTTTATTAATAGGGTAGGCAAGCTGGCGACGCCCCCAATCTTCCATGCGGTGCACCTTGCCACCGCCTTCGGTCATCAGTTGGGTATAGCGCTCAATCATCCCTGGGACTTGCTCAGACTGGTCGGGATGCACCAGGAATACGACTTCGTAGTGTCTCATAGAGACTCCTCTTGGGGTTGAGTCTCCCATCGAACGCCCGGAAAAGCCCGCAACGCGTGGTGAGACAAGGAGTTATGTGTCACGGGGACCGGCCCCGCCGATAAAAGACCGGGAATTCTAGAGAAACTGCGGGTCGCTTGCAAGGGAAGTCGGTGTGAAACCGCGATATTTTCAGCGTGCAGGGGCGAAATCAGCCCCTATTTGGCGCCCTGACGCTGGCGCACCGCCTCGAACAGGCATATTCCGGCTGCCACCGACACATTGAGGCTGCTTAAAACCCCCGCCATTGGTATGGAAACCAGAAAATCACAGTGTTCACGGGTCAGGCGCCGCAGGCCGTCGCCTTCCGAGCCCATCACCAGTACCAACGGGCCGGTCAAATCCTGCTGATAAAGGCCGATTTCCGCATCATCACTGGTGCCTACGACCCAGAGCCCCTGATCTCGTAAAGCCTGGATACAGCGCGCCAGGTTAGTTACAGTGACCAGAGAGACTGTCTCAGCTGCACCACTGGCGACTTTGCTTACTGTGGCATTCATCGATGCGGAATTATCTTTGGGCACAATCACGGCATCAACACCGGCTGCATCAGCAGTGCGCAAACAGGCACCGAGATTATGGGGGTCTGTGATCGAATCCAGCACCAGTATGAAAGGTGGGTGATCAAGCTCTGCCAGACTGGCCAACAGGGCCTTCTCATCAGTGATTTGCTTGCTGACACTGTGGCGCGCCGCAACTCCCTGATGCACCCCGCCGTGCTGGCGATCCATGAGAGCCTTATCAACTTCCTCGATCTGGATACCTTTGCCCAACAACAGATCACGTACGGCTTGTACTCGCTTGTCATTGCGTCCAGCTTGTAACTGCACCAGTTCCACTACTTCAGGATTTCTTTCCAGCAAGGTGGTTACCGGGTGAATACCGATTGTCCAGTTGGTAGTTTTGCTCATATTTCCCTATTTTCCACTGCGGCCCTTGGCCCGCGCAGCACGAGATTTTTTGCCGGCTGCTGATTTCTTTTTGGGCTTGCCACGTCCGGCACCAGCCTTGCTGCGAGACTTGGCCTGAGTTGGGCTTTTGCCACCCGACTTTCTCTTACTTCTATCTTTGCCCTTGCCTTTGCCCTTGTGCTTTTTCCCGGCAGCTGTTTTAGCATTTTTTCCGCGGCGAGTTTGCCGGTCATTTGCTACACCTGCTTTGCGGGAACCGGATTTTTTCCTCGCTACTGCCTGCACACCAACCATTTGCAAATCAATCTTGCGCTCATCGAGATCGACCCTGACCAGCTTGACTTGTACGGTGTCCCCGAGCCGGTAGGCTTGTCCACTACGCTCACCTTCCAGTACATGATGCACTGGGTCAAAACGATAGTAGTCATTACTCAGTTCGGTAATGTGCACCAGACCCTGAATAAAAATATCGTCAAGTTCAACAAACAAGCCAAAGCTGGTTACTCCTACAACGGCGCCACTAAACTCTTCGCCAATCTTGTCCTGCATGTATTCACATTTAAGCCAGTCTTGCACGCTGTAACTGGCTGCATCAGCGCGACGCTCTGCCATCGAGCAGTGCTCACCCAGGCCTACAAGATCAGTTGTTTCGTAAGGATATATCTTGGCTTTGGGCAGTTTGTCTGCAGCGTCATGCCGCTTAAGATGTTTGTTTTGCTTGTTCCGCACGAGGTAGCGAATCGCCCGATGCACCAGCAGGTCAGGATAGCGTCGAATAGGCGAGGTGAAATGTGTATACGCACTAAAGCCAAGGCCGAAGTGGCCAATATTTTCGGGTTGGTATACCGCCTGCATCATGGAACGAATAACCATGGTCTGCAGTAGCGCTTTATCAGGGCGTTCGCCAATAGTCTCGAGAAGCTTCTGATAATCGGCGGTATCGGGATCATCACCGCCAGGAAGATACAGGCCCATGCCATTGAGATACTCGCGCAGGTCGTCGAGCTTGTCCGGATTGGGCCCCTCATGAATACGGTATAGCGCCGGTTGCTTAAGATCTTCGAACAGCCTTGCTGTGCAGACATTGGCGCACAGCATGCACTCCTCAATCAACCTGTGGGCGTCGTTGCGCTGCACGGGAATGATCTCCCGAATCTTTTGATCCGCGCCGAATACCATGCGAGTTTCCACGGTATCGAAGTCCAGAGCCCCCGCCTTTTTACGAGCCTTGCTCAGCAGTTTGTAGAGTTCGTAAAGATTGTCCAGATCCTCAATGAGTGAGTCATGACGCTTTCGTAATTTATCTTTAACCTTCTCGCCAGTTTCACTGCTGGAAGGCTGTACGATATCTGCCACTTCGTTGTACGTTAATCTGGCATGGGAATGGATTACAGCCTCATAAAAACAGTAATCCCTGATTTCTCCCTTCTCTGAAAGCTCAATCTCTGCAACCATCGTAAGACGGTCTTCATTAGGCCGCAGTGAACACATGCCATTTGAGAGAGATTCAGGCAGCATGGGTACAACATGCCCGGGGAAGTAAACAGAAGTGCCGCGATTGGTTGCTTCTTCATCCAACTCAGAGCGAGGCCTGACATAGAAGGAGACATCTGCGATCGCCACGAATAATGTATAACCTTTGAGACGATTACCGGAAATGTTCCGACGCGCATAAACGGCATCATCAAAATCTTTGGCGTCTTCACCGTCGATAGTAACGAAAGGTAGTTTTCTGAGGTCAAAACGCCCGGTTAACTGCGACTCACTCACTTTCGATGGAATACGTTCGGCTTCCTTGATAACTGCATCAGGAAACTCATCAGGAATATCGTGGCTACGCAGCGCGATATCGATCTCGACACCGGGAGTGCCGGTATCTCCCAGCACCTCAGTGATAGTTGCGATGGCCTTGTGTCGCCGGCGTGGGTACTGGGTAAGTTCTGCGACGACGAATTGTCCATCCTTGGCACCGCCAGCTGCCTCGCTTGGAATCATGATTTCATGATTGATGCGCTTGTTGGCGGGAACGACAATGCCAAAACCCGGCTCCTGGAAATAGCGCCCGACAATTTCGCTATGGCGACGCTCAAGTATTTCAACCACCATGCCTTCTTTGCGTCCTCGGTGGTCCAGCCCTGACATGCGCGCGAGCACGATATCACCATCAAACAGGCTCTCCATTTCCCTCGCGCCCAGAAACAGATCGTCGCTGTCGTCCTCTGGCACGAAGAATCCGAATCCGTCTTTATTGCCCTGAACTCGACCTTTAACCAGATCCATGTGCGCCGGCAGGCCATAAGCACCGCGCCGGTTATTGATGATCTGGCCGTCGCGACTCATGGCGATCAGCCTGCGTCGCAGGCCCTCAGCAGCGTCTGCACCCTTGATACCCAGGTGCTTGCAGAGCATGTCGTAGCTGGCAGGTTCGGCCAGTGCCTCGAGCTGCTCGAGAATAAACTCGCGACTGGGAACAGGATTGGCGTAATTTTCCGCTTCGCGCGAAGCGAAGGGGTCTTTCGATTTACGGGATTTAGGCATGCGGGAAATACATAGAAAGTATGCGGCACAGTATACACTCCATGACGCCTGCTGTCTGTGGTGGCTTGACAGCCGGGACCTGTCTGAGTAGAGTTGCGCTCCCGTGCCGGAAGGCCGGACAAGCAGCACATTTTTTGCCCTGTGCCCAGGTGGTGTTGTGGTAGACCGATAGCTTCAGGCTTATTGCAACGGGTGCTTGTAGTATTGATATGCCCAGGTGGTGTTGTGGTAGACCGATAGCTTCAGGCCTACTTCAATCGGGGCATAGTTTTGATGTAAAGCCCAGGTGGTGAAATTGGTAGACACGCTAGCTTCAGGTGCTAGTGATCGCAAGGTCGTGGAGGTTCAAGTCCTCTCCTGGGCACCAACTCCCTCTTTATCATAGTGAGCATCGCGAAGGCTCGCGACCCTCAGATCATAGTACACAAGAGGATTAATCCAGCTCGCTGATAATGCGCTCGCGTTCCGCAAGTCTCAAAGCTGACGCTTTGATACGACTTGCTACACCCTCTCCTGGGCACCAACTCCCTCAAAAGGCCATAGAAGAACAGCGCCTGCGTCATTGCGCATCTCTATTATTACTCGTATACATCACCTTGCGTCCTTTAAAAGAATTATAAAGTTGCAAATGGGCCGACAGTGAAAAGACATCATCCCTGCTCTCATAATCACGAAGCCAGGCAAGCAGCATCTCCAGATTCTCATCCTGCGCAGCTTTGGAAGCATATTTATGCGGTTCCCATTCCCGGTTCCGGGCATTATCTATACATTGTTCAATGGGTGGATTGAGAAATATCAGTTCAGTCGCCTCCGTCGCAACATACTCCAACGAGTCTGAGTAACAGCCTTCAATAACCCAGGCTTCATTATCCTCCATGAACTGCCCGATGGTGGCGCAGGACTCCGCCAGGGGTGCTCGCTGTGGCGGATCGGCCTTGACCCAGGCCAATGCATCCAGATCCAGATGTACAAGACCAACAGAATCTTTAAGCTCCTGCGCCAGAGTCGATTTCCCTGAACCGGAATTACCGAAAATAAGTACTTTTCTCATTGCCTTTCGATTACCTTCTCGGCCTGGGAAACCCTGATCTCAGGGTAAATCAATACCGTTTGTTTCCCTGACTGGAATAGCGCTCGCATCGAAGCCATCAAGGCAGTATATATTTATGCCATAGAAATCCGGTGCCATTCTTTTCTTATGGAAAGGGTAGATGCCGCAAATCCTGCAGAAGTAGTGTCTTGCGGTATGGGTGTGGAATTGATATTCCGCAATCGCCTCATCACCACTGAGGAGCTCAAAATCGTCTTCATGCACTTTCAACATGCGCACATTTCTACGGCGACATATGGAGCAATTGCAGGTTGTGAGCTCTACCGGGTTCGTTGCTATCTGGAATTGGATTGCCCCGCAATGACAACTCCCTTTGAATGTTTGTTTTTCCATACAGTTTTAATTCAAAAGCTATTTTGCTCAACCTATTGGGCTGAAACATCATCGATAGAATGGCGCAGTTTTCGGCGATCCAGTTTAACCAGGGTCAGGTTTAACTCAACCCTCTGACGTAGTCCGACCAATAGACATAAACACTCGGAAAAATGATGAGCCTGAGAGATAAAGAAAAAAGAGCAAAGCGCTCAGATAGAGCGGTCCGGGCAGAATACCAAAAACAGCAAGCGCCAAAACAAACCATTGTATAAACGCCAAGCCTATATTGAGTCGCCACGTCCAGGGCGGTGGCAGATCCGCAGCTTCATAAGCGGCCCGGGCACGCGGGCCTGCCCAACTTCCGTATCCAACAGTAACGGCAAAAAATACAGCCGCACAAATGCGCACGGCCATTTCTGGCTCTAGTCCCATATCCACAAGCGAAGGGGGAAGCAAAGCGAACGCCACCACCGAAAGACTAGTGGCCAATACTGTATGCAGAAACATAAGGTCAAGCGCTGCCCGCTCGACGGATCTTTTCGCGCGGCTCGCGAGCACTGAAACAAGACCCGCAAATCCGGCGAATGCGACGCCCACCTCAGCCAGTGTAAAATACAAGTCCTGGGGCATAACCAAGTCTCCTATTTAGGTGCCTTAGGTGCCGATTGAGCTTTTGGTAAAGGATAAACAGAAAGTGAGTTCGCTTAAACTGACTGTTGTCATAGATATCCAGACCATGGTTTGCTATCAAAGCACTTACTCAGGCAAGTGACAAAATACGCTAGATCGCAGGATGATTGGCTGAAAGCAGCATTGAATGAACCCCTGGTTCATGAGGCTTCTATCTAACGCCAAGAATTATATTGAAAGACAAACCCTGAGAAGGTTTGTCCAAAAGCCCGCAGAAGCGGGCTAGTGAACGAACTACTATGCTTTTAAAACAGACAAGAACTGTCTGACTTACTTATAAAGGCACAACTTTAGTGGCGCATGGGCCTTTCTGCCCTTCACCTACTTCGAACTCTACTGCCTGTCCATCATTGAGTGTTGCGTATCCACCATCACTTTTGATTTCGGAGAAATGAACAAACAGGTCTTTTCCTCCGTCTTCAGGCGTAATAAAACCAAAACCCTTATCAGCGTTAAACCACTTAACTGTACCTTTACTCATTGCTTACTTTCCTATTTTGACTATCAAAAATTACTCTATTTACTACCTGGAAACAGTGATGAACCATTTCCTTGAGTGCCGTGCAACTACGCTATTGTACGCGCAATATGCTCTTCTCAGCCCTTTCGACCGGTAATCGAGTCTATCGACACACTGCAAATTGCCTGAAATATCACTCAATACCAGTAGCTTACATCAAAATGGGCTTCAACATCACAACTATATGCTGGCACCGATTGATCCCGAATGCAGAAATTTCCGGCAATTCTGATTATTTCCTCCTAAATCAACTTATATCTCCTGTAAGAATATTAGAATATCGTTCTAAAACAGCCAATTAGCGCTTTTCTTCCAAATTCTCAGCTGCGGCACAGAAAACTCGCTAACGTGGCCGTGTATTGTCAGTCACACTGCTAAATACCGCTCATCTGTTAAAATCAACAAATCATTTTTTACCAGATGCCATCTCATGAAGAAGTATTTGTTCCTAAGCTTGATTATTGCAGTTATTCCCGTGAAATCTTTCGCACAATCGGACTACGCGGTTACCTGGGATATTAAAGGCCTCGGCGGACTCAGCGGGCTGGAGCTCGACGTCAATGTAGAGTCACGGTACTTGTCAGCTCATGGCGCGTTGCTGCTGGAAGATAATTCTGTGATTGCGTTCTCAACTCGTTAGGCGGCATAAGCTGCACATTCGCCATCCCCCGCGGCTTGAGTTCTCAGATTATAGTTGATGATAGTTTGAGTGGCGTATATCGGACACTAAACACCGGGGGAAATCGCGGAAGAAGCGCAGTTGACTCTTTCCAGCTTGCAATAATGGCGATGCTTGCTGGAAAACATGGCTAATCTTTGAAACATATTCGCAAGAATTAAAAAAGGGAGCGTGAAGCTCCCTTTTTTCAATTTATGCTAAAGCGGAATAAACGCCAGCGCATAATTACCATTCAAAGGAATAACCAGTTGATTCTGGTTAGAGTCGTAGCACATTGATGCCGCGCTGGGGATGCCACTGGCAATGATCTCTGCTGGTTGACCCGGGCGTATACGTGACACACTGCCGTAGCGCACACTGCTGACATACTTGGTCCCATCGGCAGTAATCACCAATCCGTCATTGCCACCTTCAACTGCATTTTCCTGGCGCACGATCTGTCCATCCGGGCTATAGGTAATGACGGCATTGTCGCCCACGTTGACGACAACGATGTTGCCATCCTGATCCATTTCCACTCCATTGGGAGAATTCAACGGCGCACCTTCGGCAAATATAGATGTTTCGCCACCGGGGGTTACCTTATAGATTCTCGCTGGTGGTCGGGTATTGGATGCATAGACTGTTCCGTCTGATGTCGCCGCAATACCATTTAATGATGTTGCCTCTGGCACTCTAATCGAAGATATCGGCGCGCCGGTTTGCAGGTCAAAGCTACGCACTGTATCGATATCTACTGTATACAAGCGATTATTGGCGACAATGCTACCCAGTGGATGCAGTAACTCCAGTCCATCGCGAGTAGCTCCGATCCACTTAGCCGTATGCACAGAGCCGTCTGGATTAATCAATGAAACATAACCGTCATTTTCCGGCACTTCAGATCGATTGCCCGCATTCATCGCCAGAATGAGATTGCGCTCAGGATCGAAAGAACAACTTTCTGCAAAATGAAAGCTGCCAAATACTTTGACATTGGAAGAGATCGGCATCGCTATGCCAGACTCATTCACAGCACCAAGAGGTGCACCTGCCTGAAACTCCTGGGCGCCTGCACTAAAAGGTAGCACTGATAAAACAACAGCAATTATTTGCTTCTTGATTGAACCTGACTTCATATGAATCTCCTTCGGTGTCCGACTCGAGACACGGAATATAACAAATGTAGCATTTCTTCCTACGCCAATAATCCTGAATTTCTGATCGATAGACGAGTCATTACTTAAAAAGGCTGTATGGAACCTCGTTTTTGCTTAAGATAGTCAGAATTAACAGAATCGGAACTACGTATGAGTATATCGGAAAATCTGGCTGAACTGCCCGTATTGGAACTCAAGAAAGGTGAGATTCTTCTCAATCAGGAGGAAACTACCAACTGTATTTATTTCCTCAAGCAGGGCAAAGTTCGCGTCGTAAAAGACGGCGTAGATGTGGCCCGCATTTCCGATGCCGGGGCGGTATTTGGGGAGATGGCAATATTACTGGGAATCGGCCATTCGGCAACAGTGGAATGCATGGAAGATTGCAACTTCTATCGGCTGGACAAACCTGAAATCACGCTTGGTGCCAACCCGGAACTATTACTGCATATTGCCCGCTTGCTAAGTCTGCGGCTATTCAACCTGAATCAGTATCTGGTGGATATCAAGGCACAGTTCGAAGGCCATGATCATCTAGGCATGGTTGACCAGGTGCTGGAAACCCTGCTCAACCAGCAAAAAACCGGTGTGCTTAAACGAGAAGATAGTCAGCGCGACACGCCAGACTACTAATTCATCTCTCTGCTCTCGATGCCCGCCAGGGAAACCCACTCCGCATGTTTTGATTCCAAATCCAGGTTGATATGCGCCGGTACATCTCCGATATTATTGCCCGCATTGAGAATCCATGTCTGATTAATGCGGTCAATCCACGATCCATCTTTCTTGAAAGGACTCTCATGAATATGCCCGCAAATCACCACGGCAGGTGAGTATTGCTCAATCCAGCGATTGAGCTCTACATCCCCAATAAAGCGGTTGCCTACCCAGCACGTAGAAGATTCATCTGGCGGCGCATGATAAATCCATATCCAATTGTCGACCTTACCCTCACTGGCAGTTTTAATTTGCTCTGCCAACTCTTGCCTGGTTACATCACCATCCCACCAGGGGAAAATCGTAAAAGTATTGTTACCAAAACTGAAGTTGTCACCATCGACAAACAGATTCGTATCTCGCACTTCCTGTAACCAGGGTGCAATAAATTCATTGTTCGAGTTTTTCTCATTGCCATCATGATTTCCTGAACAAACCATGAGCTTTGTCACTCGTGAAATTTTTTGCAGATACTGTTTGATTACCACTATCTGCATGTTCAGATCCAAGTGGGATGAAATATCCAATAGATCACCTGCCAATATCACCGCGTCATATTCTGGCGCACGCGAAGTAATCCAGTCGAATTGCTTGAGACGATAGTGCAAATCAGATGCAATCAAAATTTTCATATTAATTTCGGACATGAAAAAGGCGAGCCTGTGACTCGCCTTTTGCAGCGGTTTTTAGATTGAATTAATCCGGTACCCGTGCGGCACGAATTTCTATTTCCACCAACCAGCCTGGAACTACCAGACCGGCTATTTCCACGAATGAGCGAACGGGCTTCATGGGATTTTCTTCAGTGCCAAAAAACTGCCGATAGCCGCGATTGAATCCATCGAAGTCCAACAATCCATATTCACCGGCGACCGCAAACGCCCTCACCTGCACAATATCAGACATGGACCACCCTTGCGCCTCGAGAGTCTCTTGAAAGCGCGCAAACGTATCGACAGTCTGGGCTTCCATATCACCCCAGGTACCATCCGGGTTAGCGCGAGCCCCAGAACCACTGAGATAAAGAGTTTCAGCTTCAGGTGGAAGTTTGATTGTGGTGTAGAAATGACGGCCTTCCCCGACTCTTTCAATTCCTCCCACATTGGTAGATCCGCCAGTTGCCGTCGCGGCAGGCGCTGGTGCCGGAGTCGTTGCCGCAACCGGCATTGATGAGGTCTGTACATCAGCCATCGGTGCTGAAGCATCGTCGCCACCGCTGGCCAGATTTACCAGAATTACCACAACAGCCAGACCAAAAGCGGCTATCAATGCGATATTGGTGTTGCTTAGTTCAGGTAAAGCAAAACCGGAATCCTCTTCCAGTTCATCTGCAACTGTATCTTCTGCCGCCTGATCAATAATTTCGGCGTCATCAGTTTTCTTGGCGGTTTTCTTAGTAGCCATTTTTACTTCCTCTTACCAGGCCGCGAAGTTTTGCGGCACCAATCATTAAGTACAAAGTAGTTTGAAAATCTTCGCACCCTGAACTATTGCAATTGATTAATAAAAGCCAGCACATCGTTGATGTCCTGGTCGGTTTCCAACGCCTGCGCGGGCGCTCGCATCTGCCGGCCGTATATATCTTCAGGGAGACCGCCACGATAACCTGATTGAAACAACTTTATTTGACGAAACATATACCAATCGTTACGTCCAGCCAGCCCCGGCGCACCTAGAGCTTCATTGCCCTCAGCGTTAGCACCATGACAGGCAGCGCAGGCCAGATATAGTTGAGAACCGTTTTGCGTGTCCCCTGTGATAGTTGCCTCCGGCTGCGTTACCGGCCAGGTTTCGATATAGGCAACAATATCAGCAATTTCTGCATCCGATATTTCATCAACAGAATCCTGCATTTCGTATCCAGGAATATAATCTTTTTGCGTTCCGCGCAAACCGGCACGAAAGTTTTCCAACTGGCGTGTGATATACCAGGGTTCCAGACCAGCCAGGCTCGGTCCGCCCACAACAGGGCTGCCCTGTCCGTAAGCACCGTGGCAGGTCGCACAGACTTTATCGCTGAGCGGTTGCGAACTGGTATCCAGTTGATGGTATTCCTGTGCAACAGATATTGTTGAAAGACAGGAGAAGAATAAAGCCAGCAGGGCTGTGATATTGCGTTTCATGATTATTTACTCTCAGGCGACTGGTTGACCCGGCATTGCACTGCTGCCGTGGATGCGTGTGACCATATCCCCCAGTGCCCAATGAGCCGACAATACCGCACTCTCCATCCAGGCCGAGTGCATGGTGACCTGGTCACCGATTGTGTAGTGTCTACCTCCTGCCGGTTGCCGCAGGGTCTGGAAGAGCCGCTCTTCTTCAGCTGTCCAGCCACGGCCCCGGTTACGTTGCCAGCGGGCAGCACAACCCAGCATATTGTTCATGCGATGCCAGGCAATGGTAATGCCCTTCTCTACTTGCTGGCGATAGTCCGGGTGCAGCTTTTCTCCCTGGCGAATCGCAGTTTCGATACGTTCTTCCTGTGTGAGTCGGGTGAAATGCATACCGCCGCCGAAATCATAGGCTGACAATATGACTCCTTTCTCTTTGTGTAATCCATGCGAGGGATACCAGATCTGCTGTATGGGCTGGGCAGTCCAGGATATACCACCATAAATGTCTTCTTCTTCCCAGAAGCGCGACTTTGCCTGAAAAGCGGATTTATACGCCTCACCTCGCCTCACATATTGCATTGCCTCTCGGTATTCCGCTGGGAAATTATTGTCGATTCCTGCCATCAAATGCGTTGGTATACAGTTAAAGCAATAATCTGCTTCCAGCATGTATTTAATACCATTGTTTTCGTAAGTCACATTGACTCCGGAGTCGCTCAGCCGCACCGAAGTAGTCAGGGTATTGTAGAAAATCTTGCCCTGTAGCTTGTTAGCAAATCCCCGAGCAAAATTGTCATTCCCTCCAACGCACTGATATAGCACCGGACCGGTTTCGCCTTCATTACTGTTTAGCGCCATACGGGAAAAACTTGATTTCAAAATCTCATGCAAAGACACGACGTCTTTCTGTATACCGTGATCGAGATATCCACCGGATTTATATCCGGCGCGAAAGCTGCCCTTGTAAACATCGTCTTCACTCAAGTCACCGAAGGAGCGAATAGCACCCAGCAGAGCTTCTGCTTCGTATTGGTCAAATGGTTGGTCCAACTCATTCGGGTTGAAATTCTTGGCCATAATCTCTGCCATGAATCCCCGCATATGTGTGGCGAACTCGCGATTCCTGATGCGCTGGCCGCCCATAAAGGCGTCATCCTGAAAATAAGCTTCTTTGTTCTCATTAATAAAATACTCGAGTTCGACGCCAAGCTCTTTGCAGTAATGCATCACATTTCGGTGTTGTTGAGGAATCCTTGCAGGTCCGGCGTTGAAGTACATATGTGGATCATCGTCGAATTCACAGGTTTGCACATTGCCCACTTCTTCGATCACATCACCAGAGCGTACGGTCATACAACGTCCACCGGCTTTCGAGCCTGCCTCCAACACAACGCAGTCATAGCCCGCTTTGGTGAGCTCATAGGCCACGGTGAGTCCGGAGATCCCCGCTCCCAGAATGGCGACCGTTGGTCGATTGGCTGGATTGACCGGGGGAATTTCAGGGATCGATAAATTGGTATTGGGAATAAGATTGAGCGCTGAACTGGCAGCAAAAATACCCGAGCTGGCGCCAGTCATGGCGATCATGCTCAGCAACTCTCGTCGGGAAACGTACTTCTTCATAATTCTCTATTCCTGAATCCTGCGCCTGGTCCGCGCAGTACAAAAAACTGGAGTATTGAGGCTCGTGTCATGTGTCATTATCTGACCAATGCTCTACAAAGCAGATGTTGTGCCAAGATCGATCACCTGCCCGTGGCTGCCTGTCCTTGGAGACCGTGCACTGGTCACGGTGATATCAGCCGCCTCTTTTGGTGCGATATTGGGTAAATGCGAAAGATAGCACACCGTATTGGTGCATTAAATCGAAGGATGTCACCAAGTGTGACACGGCCCGCAAGCTAGCGCGCCAGCAGAGCAACCAGTAGATGAATCTGGGTGTCGTCTAACCGACCGGCGAAGGCTGGCATTATGCCAGTTCTACCATTGCGCACTGATTCAGAAATGGCATCAATTCCTCCCCCATAAAGCCAGATCTGATCAGTGAGATTGGGAGCCCCTAAAATAGTGTTACCAGTGCCATCCGCCCCATGACACGCCACGCAAAAAGCATCATAGGCAACCTTGCCGGGGTGATCTTCATTGTCTCCTTCATTCAGTAAAGCAACAAATTCCACGACCTGGTTGATCTGCTCCTCACCAAGGGCTGCTTCCCAGGGTGGCATAAGTGCATTGCGGCCATTACGAATGGTCTGTTCGATGCTCTCGGGGCTGGCGCCCCACTGCCAATCCACGTCCATCAAATTGGGAAAGAGTGAAGCCTGCCCTCTCGCTTCGGGACCGTGGCAGGCAGAACACTCGCGCTTGTAAACACGTTCGGCAGTTTGCATGAGGTTGTTGTCACCCTGAATTTCTGCAAGGCTCATTGCCGATATTTGAGCCCGCACATCACTAAACTCGTTTTCGAAGTTCTCGTAACTTTCAGCCACACGGCTACCCTGGCTCCAATTCAGGGTACCAGACCAAAAACCCAGGCCAGGATATAACATCAGATATACCAGAGAAAAAACGGTGGCACCGAGAAGCAACCAGAACCACCATAAAGGTGGTGCCTTCGAGCCTTCGCGCAGATCGTTATCCCACACAGGCTCTTCCTGTTGCTTCGCCGGATCTACTTCTGGCGTGGTGTAGATACTGATCGACAACCAAATGATCGCCGCAAGCGAGACTAGTGTGACAACCAGTATCCAGCCACCCCAGAATCCTGTTGGTAACTCAGGCACCATCGTCATCGTCCTCCAGTGGAATTCTGGCTATGCCTTCAATCTCTGCGGAGTTACCTTTATTGGTAAACCAGATTGCCACACCAACCATAAATGCCATCACGAGCATATCACCCAGGAAAAT
>Ga0181593_10000018_pt1 | contig 137647 bp, 132 predicted proteins | sample 071ome_19_FD_133756 | JGI IMG/M metagenome (GOLD analysis project Ga0181593, IMG submission 133756) | Coastal salt marsh microbial communities from the Groves Creek Marsh, Skidaway Island, Georgia - 071413AT metaG (megahit assembly) | ecosystem: Environmental > Aquatic > Marine > Intertidal... | reverse complement strand
TCGCTACGGATGAACGCTGGCGCGTACGGGGCGGAAGTCGCCGGCATTATGAAATCGCTCACCGCGCTTAACGCTGCCGGCGACCGGGTCGAACTCGGTGCGACAGAGATGGGATACTCTTACCGCCACTCGGGCCTGCCCGACGATCATATCGTCATCGAAGGCGTATTTGAGGGTCGGGCAGGAGACATGGTAGAAATTGCCGCCGCCATGGCCAAAATTCAGTCCGAGCGGGAAACCTCGCAACCTGTCAAATCGGCGACGGGCGGCAGCACTTTCGTGAACCCCGACGGTAAAAAGGCCTGGGAACTGATCGATCAGGCCGGTTGCCGGGGGCTCACCCGTGGCGGGGCAATGGTTTCCGAGAAACACACCAACTTCCTGATCAACACGGGTGACGCGACGGCCGCCGATCTGGAAGGCCTCGGCGAGGAAGTACGCCGCCGGGTGTTCGAGGAAACCGGCGTGACCTTGGAATGGGAAATCCGGCGCATCGGTGTGCATGCCGGGGACGGCCCCGAAGGGGTGGCGTCATGAGCGGGCATGTGGCGGTTCTGATGGGCGGCTGGTCAGCCGAACGAGAAGTGTCTTTGGTCAGCGGCGCAGCCGTGGCCAAGGCGCTGGGCAATGCCGGCTACCGAGTGACCTCTATCGATGTGCAGCGGGACGTGGGCGCGCTTTTGACCCGGCTCTATCCCAAACCTGACGCGGTGTTTAACGCGCTGCATGGCCGCTACGGCGAAGACGGCTGCATGCAGGGTCTCTTGAATATTCTTAACATCCCTTACACCCATTCCGGTGTGCTGGCCTCGGCGCTTGCGATGGACAAGCCGACGGCCAAGGCGCAACTGGCCGCTGCCGGCATCAAGGTGCCGGAACACCAACTGGTCACCCGTGAAGAGATATTGGCAGGCGATATCATGGAGCCGCCCTATGTGATTAAGCCTTTCAACGAAGGCTCAAGCGTCGGCGTGGTTCTCGTTCGGGAAGGAGAGAATTTCACCCCGGCGGATGATGTGGTCGCCGCCGGCGAAAGGGTCATGGTCGAGCGGTTTATTCCCGGCCGGGAACTGACCGTGGCGGTGATGGGCGACCGGCCTTTGGCAGTGACCGAGATCGACACGTCACGCACGTTCTATGACTACGAAGCCAAGTATGCGCCCGGCGGGTCCCAGCACACGATACCGGCGGACGTGCCCCAAGACGTCGCGGAAGAGGCCAAGCGCATTTCCGTCCTGGCGCACCAGGTGTTGGGCTGCCGGGGGGTGTCCCGCGCCGATATCCGCTATGACGGAACAGACCTTTTTATGCTGGAAGTGAATACGCAGCCCGGTATGACGCCTACGTCCCTGGTACCGGAGCAGGCGGCGTATGTGGACATCTCTTTCGAAGACCTGGTCGTATGGATGGTGGAGGCGGCGTCATGCGACAATTGATCGCCTTCATCACCGGTAAAGCCGCCAAACGCGGCAAGCGGCGTCCGCGGGTCAAACCCGTCTGGCGTCAGCCTGCGGCGATCATGGGCGTAATGATGTTGCTTTCCGTCGGCGCCGGTAGCGGGTCATGGTGGGTCTGGAATCAAGGCTGGATTCAGGACGCGGCGCTCCGGGCCAAGTGGGCGATGATCGCCGGCAGCGGGAAATCCGGCCTGTCTGTCCGGGAAATTTTTGTCGAGGGCCGGGTGGAAACCGACAAGGACCAACTTTTGCAGGCGTTGCGGCTCAAGCGTGGCGCGCCGATTTTGACGTTCGATCCTCATGCGGCGCGCCGTCGGGTGGAATCTCTGCCGTGGATCCAGACCGCTGTCATCGAGCGTCAGCTTCCCGACGTGATCCATATGCGAATCGTTGAGCGCCGTCCGCTCGCTATTTGGCAAAACAACAGCCGGTTCATGCTGATTGATACCGAGGGGAAGTCTATTCCCATCCGCCATATTGGCCGGTTCAGCAACCTTATCATCGTGGTTGGACAGCAGGCGCCGCGCCACGCTTCGGCGCTTTTGGACATTTTGGCGACGGAGCCGCAATTGGCCAAGCGGGTGAAGGCGGCCGTGTGGATCGGTAATCGCCGCTGGAATTTACATTTCGATAACAATGTCAGTGCAAAATTACCGGAGAGGGATGCCGTACAAGCGTGGGTGCAGCTGGCTGATATGCAGCGGAAGCACAAAGTTTTGGACAATGACATCGCGGGCGTTGACCTGCGGCTGCCTGATCGCCTGATCATCCGGCGGGTGCCGGGCGGCGAGAAGGCTGTGATTCCGGTTTTGCCGAAAGTCCCCGAGCGCGCGAAACCCGGTCATGAAACCTAAGGTCTGAAGGAATGAGTGAGAAGCGGAAAATCAAGAACGGGACAAGAAACGGGCTGATAACGGCGATCGATATCGGATCGACAAAGGTCGCTTGCTTTATAGCGCGCGAGAAAAGCGACGGTTCGGCCGAAGTGATCGGCATCGGCCATCAAGTGTCCAACGGGCTCCGCAACGGCAACATCGTCGATATGGACCGGGTCGAAGGCTCGATTCGCAGCGCCGTCGAGGCCGCTGAGCAAATGGCTGGAGAAAATGTTCGGGAAGTCATGGTCGGTATTGCCGGTGGCGTCCCCGATTCGAAGCTGATTTCCTTTGATGTCGCCATCTCCGGTCATGAAATCGGGGATGCGGACCTAAAGCGCGCCTTGGATCCCACGTGGCTCTATGCCCAGCAGAAATCGGACCGTCAGGTTATCCATACCCTGCCTGTCGGGTACAGTATCGATGGTAACCGGGGTGTGCGTGATCCGCGTAGCATGTACGGCGAGAAGTTGGGCGTCAATATGCACATTATGACCGCGGCTTCCGGGGCCATCCGCAATTTGGAAGCCTGCGTTAACCGCTGCCACTTGGACGTCAGTGATGTTGTGATCGCGCCCTATGCTGCGGGTCTCGCCTGCCTGGTGGAGGACGAGAAAGAACTCGGCGCCATTTGCCTTGATATGGGTGGCGGGACGACGACCATCTCCGTGTTCTTCGATGGCGAGGTTCTGTTTGTCGACAGTATTCCCGTCGGCGGCGCACATGTGACCAACGATATCGCCCGGGGGCTCTCCGCGCCGCTGGCCTATGCGGAACGGATGAAGACGCTGTACGGCAGCGCCGTCGCCTCACCGTCTGATGATCAGGAACTCATCAAGATTCCGTTGGTGGGCGAAGGCGAGGAGGAATCCAATCAAATCCCCCGATCCATGCTTGTCGGAATCGTCCAGCCGCGGCTGGAGGAAATCTTTGAAATGGCCAAGCAGCGGCTCGACGAGACCGGCTTTGACCAGGTCGCCGGGCGGCGGGTGGTGCTGACCGGCGGCGGTAGCCAGCTGACGGGTGTGGCCGAACTGGCCGGCACCATGCTGAACAAACAAGTGCGGATCGGCCGTCCGGTGAACATTCCCGGTTTGGCGGAATCCGCAAACGGACCCGCGTTCTCGGTCTGCGCCGGGCTGGTTCAATACGCGATTAAGGAGCGCTCTGAAGAGGCGATGCCGTCCTTCGGAACAATAGAGGTGCCCGCAAGCCGGTTCGGCCGTCTCGGGCAATGGTTACGTGATCATATCTGATCGCACTTTTCATCCGCCCCGGCACGAGGGGCGACACGTTATCTATCCTCAATCGGGGGGATGTATGCGTCTGCCGGCGGGAGAACCCGGCCGGATTTCAGGCGGCGTTACAATGAGGTTTGGAGGTCCAAATGACGATTAATCTCACAGTACCTACGGTGAGCAACTCGGCGGAGTTGAAGCCACGCATTTCGGTTATTGGCGTCGGGGGCGCCGGCGGAAATGCGGTCAATAACATGATCCATAGCGGTTTGGAGGGTGTCGAGTTCATCGTCGCCAATTCGGACGCACAGGCGCTCGGCCATTCAGCCTGCGAGCGCCGCATTCAGATGGGGACCGAGGTGACCAAAGGTCTCGGCGCCGGATCAAACCCGGATATCGGCCGGGCGGCGGCGGAAGAATCGCTTGAGGAAATCCTCGCCCATATGCGGGATTCGAACATGGTGTTTGTCACCGCCGGCCTGGGCGGTGGCACGGGCACCGGTGCAGCCCCGGTAATCGCCAGGGCGGCACGGGAATATGGGATTCTGACGGTTGGTGTGGTCACCAAGCCGTTCCAGTTCGAAGGCGCCAACCGAATGAAGATTGCCGAAGCGGGCCTCGAGGAATTGCAGCAGTATGTGGACACTCTGTTGATCATCCCGAACCAGAACCTGTTCCGAGTGGCCAACGAGAAAACCACGTTTGCCGACGCCTTTAAGATGGCGGATGACGTTCTTTATTCCGGCGTTCGCGGGGTCACTGACCTGATGGTGATGCCGGGCCTGATCAACCTCGACTTTGCCGATATCAAGGCGGTGATGAGCGAGATGGGTAAGGCCATGATGGGCACCGGCGAGGCCGAAGGCGAACGCCGGGCGATCGAAGCCGCCGAGGCAGCTATCGCCAATCCGCTGCTCGACGATACGTCCATGAGCGGCGCGCGCGGGGTCCTCATCAATATTACGGCCGGCTCGGACATCACCTTGTTCGAGGTGGACGAAGCCGCCAATCGTATCCGCGACGAAGTGGCGGAGGACGCCAACATCATCTTTGGTTCCACCTTCGAGGAAAGCCTGGAAGGCAGGGTCCGGGTCTCCGTGGTCGCTACCGGTATCGAGAGCGTGGCCGGTGTACAGCCGCGCCCCGTGGTGCGTCAGGTAACGGATGCCACCGAGAAACCCGCGGCCATCCCGGCGCCGAAACTGCCGGATCCGATCCAACAGATGACGGCCGCAGAAGTCGCGTCCGCCGCCAAACCGGCAAGCTTGTTTATGCCGGCGACGCCGGCTCCCAAGCCGGAACCGGTTACCCAGACAGATGACGACCCACAGGTCGATCTTGAGGAGGCCGTAGCCGACGCGGTGGCTGCGGAAGAGGTCCAGCCCGCTGCCGCACCCGAACCGATGGAAGCGAAGGCCAACGAGGACGTATTTATCCCGTCGGCGCCGGCAGAGGTCGAGGCCAAGAGCGATTTGGTGAAAACCGCCGATCCGTTTGCCGAAGCCGATATGATCAATGCCGGCAGCAAGCGCGAAGAGGAAAAACCGGTGAAGAAGACCGGCTTGAACCTGTTCGAACGGGTGACCGGCATTACCCGGGGCGACAAGAAGCCTGAGCGGAAGGAACGCATTTTGCCCCCGCCAGTGACGCCGGCCCCGCCCGAACGCCGGGAAGAGCCGCAGATTGCCGCCGTTGCCCCGCCGCCCGCGCCCAAACCGGTTGCGGAACCAGCGCCTGAACCCGTCCCGGCCATGGAAACGGCGCCGGAACCCGAGATAAAGCCGGTTGAACCCGTGGCGGCTGCTGTCGTATCTGCTCCGGAAGCCGTGGCGGAGACACCATCGGCCATGCCAGAACCGGCCTCGGAGACGGTGGCCGAGACGGCTGTCGAACCGGTCGCCGACTCAGTGCCAGAGGTGGTGGAGGAGGTCGAATCTGCACCGCAAAGCCTCTTGGAAGACGAGGAACCCGGCTCGCCGATCATGGGGCCGCAGGAAGAAGAAGATCTCCTTGATATTCCAGCGTTTTTACGCCGCCAAGCAAACTAAGCGTTAACCTTTGGCAGCGTAACATTCTGCAACATTTGTTGATTTGAGTGCTTTCGGGATGGTTGGTACACCATCCTGGAAGCCTCGGGTCAAAAGGGGGACAATTCGGGGCCGATCAAAGCAAGACGATGCCGGTGCGCGCCAATGGGCGAAGCCGGAATTTGCAAATGATAAGCGCCCCCGTGGAACGTTGTACGAATGAATAAGCTTGGGACTCCCATCATACCTGCCGGAACCTCGGATGCCGTATCGTTGGCCGAGGAATTAAAGCTTTCTCCAAACCAGACCACGCTGAACCGCGCCATTGATTGCGCCGGCGTCGCGTTGCATTCCGGCAAAAAGGTTTCCCTGACGCTCAAACCGGCGCCCGCAAATTCGGGTATCGTTTTTCGCCGCACCGACCTGCCCGGCAAGCCCGAAGTAGCGGCCCGTTGGGATAATGTGGTGGACACGCGGATGTGCACGACTCTCGGTGATGGTGGTCAAGTCACCATCTCTACCGTGGAACACCTCATGGCGGCGATCTCCGGCAGCCATGTGGACAATTTGATTATTGAATTGGACGGCCCGGAAGTGCCGGTCATGGACGGCAGCTCTCAGCCCTTTATTTTCCTGATCGAATGCGCCGGTGTGACCGAACTTGATGCGCCGCGCCGCGTGATTGAGATTTTGAAGCCTATCATGGTGACAGAGGATGACTGGTCGGCGGAACTTCTACCCTCTAACAGTTTTTCCGTCGGGTTCGAGATTGAGTTCGCCAACAGCGCGGTCGCCCGCCAGGAAATTTCCATCACGCTGGTCAATGGCACTTTCAAGAAGGAAATCGCCCGCGCCCGTACCTTTGGCTTTGCCCACGAGGTAGAGCAGCTTCGCGCCGCTGGCCTCGGCCTCGGTGGTTCGCTGGACAATGCGGTGATCGTGGACGGCGATAAGATTTTGAATGACGGCGGATTGCGCTATGACGACGAATTTGTCCGTCATAAGGTCTTGGATGCGGTTGGCGATCTGTATCTCGCCGGTGGGGCTATCCGTGGCCACTATCGTGGTGTTCGCGCCGGTCATCGGGTGACCAACCTCCTGTTGCGCAAGCTGTTCGCCGATCCGTCGGCATGGCGTTATGTCGAGCTGAGCGGCGCTGAGGCGGCGGTCGGCCGGGGATATACACCGGTTGACGCCGAAGAGGATGCGCCTATCGCCGCCGTCGGCTAGGACAGGTCTTTCCATTCCTGAAATTAACCGTTCGGGCAAACCGGACGGTTTTTTTGTGTCCTCATTTGAGCTATAAAGGGAGCACCATCCAGGGATATAATCGGGTTATGAGAAAACAACGATTCTTTGCGCATTTTAGGATCGCCGCCTTTGCCGCAATGGCGGTGACACTGGCCGCTTGTGCCGAAGATGAAAAACAATATGTCGAACGTCCGGTTGAGCTTCTTTACAACGACGCCAAGAATCAGCTCGATGCCGGTGAATACAAGGCGGCGGCTGAAACGTTCGACGAAGTGGATCGACAACACCCGTATTCGGTTTGGGCGACCAAAGCGCAGCTCATGTCCGCCTATTCTTATTACCTGGACAACAAGTATGACGACGCGATTATTGGTTTAGACCGGTTTATCCAATTGCATCCCAGCAATTCCTCGGTCGCCTATGCCCACTATCTCAAGGCCTTGTCCTATTACGAACAAATTTCCGATGTAGGCCGTGATCAAAAAATGACCGAGCTGGCGCTAAAATTCCTGAGTGAAGTGGTCACCAGGTTTCCGACCACTCAGTACGCGCGGGACGCCAGGCTCAAGATCGATCTGACCCGAGATCACTTGGCCGGCAAGGAGATGGAGATCGGCCGGTATTACCACAATCAGGGACAGTTTCTTGCGGCGATCAACCGTTTCAAAGTGGTTGTCGATAAGTATCAGACCACAACCCATGTGCCCGAGGCTCTCCACCGCCTGACCGAGGCGTATCTGTCCTTAGGTCTTAGTGAGCAGGCGAGCAAAACGGCGGCCATCCTGGGTCATAATTTTCCCGGCAGCGAATGGTATGTGGATTCTTACGAAATCGTGGAACAAAAACCGGTCAGGCCCCAGGAAGAGAAGAAAGAGGCCCCCTGGTACTGGCCCTTCGACTAAGTCTACGGCGCGCTCGGTCTTGATGGCAGTTATCCGGTCATGCTGAGAACCCTATCCATCCGCAATATCGTGTTGATCGAACGTTTGGACCTGGAATTTCGGGACGGTCTTGGTGTTCTGACCGGGGAAACGGGCTCTGGTAAATCCATCCTTCTTGATGCGCTGGGGCTTGCCACGGGGGCACGCGCGGATACCGATCTGATCCGTCAGGGGAGCGACCAATGCGCCGTTACCGCCGAGTTCGAAGTCGATTTGGATAAGGGTTTTACGGCCATTCTGGAAGAAGCGGGGATTGAAGATGGTGGGGGCGGGCTGATCTTGCGCCGGGTGGTCAACGCCGATGGCCGGTCCCGGGCGTTTGTAAATGACCAGGCTGTCAGCGTGTCACTGCTGCGCCAGATCGGCGGGAAGCTGGTTGAAGTACATGGTCAGCATGAAACCCATGGACTTTTGGATCCTTCCACCCATGGACGGTTTGTGGATGCGTTCGGACGTTTAGGCGGACAGATCAACAAGGTACGCGAAGCGTTTCAGATATGGCGGGCTGCCGGCAAACAGCTTGAAGACGCTGAAGCAGCCATGGAAGCCGCCAAGCGGGACGAAGAGTTCCTGCGTCACGCGGTGGAGGAGTTACGCCGCCTGCAACCTGTGGAAGGCGAGGAAGAACAGTTGGCCCAGCTGCGGACGATGATGATGAACGGCGAGCAACTGGTTCAGGCTTTGAAGGAAACCTTTGATGCGCTGAACCAGGGGGATGGGGCCGATGCCGCTGTCCGTCGGGCATTGCAGAAGGTTGAGCAGGTGGCGGAAAAGGCCGGCGGCCGTCTGGACAATGCCGTGTCCGCCTTGGAGCGTAGCCTGATGGAATTGGGCGAAGCCACCGGCGAATTGGAGCGCGCGTCTGGTGAGCTCAATTGGGATCCAGCCGAGTTGGAACAGGTAGAGGAACGCCTTTTTGCGCTTCGCGCCCTGGCTCGCAAACATGATACGGATGTGGAAGGCTTGCCGACCCTGTTGTCGGCGTTTGAACGCCGGCTCGCCGATCTTGATGACGGCGCCGGGAATATCGAGGCGCTGAGGGCGGAGGTGGCCAAGTCGCGGGCGGCGTATGTCGATTTGGCCGGCAAGCTTTCGGCGGCGCGGGTTAAGGCGGGCAAGGGTATCGATACGTCCGTGGCCAAGGAATTGCCGCCGCTGAAGTTGGAGGCGGCGAAATTTGTCACCGTTGTTGCCGAGCTGCCCGAACAGGAGTGGTCCGAAACCGGTAAGGACAGGATTGTATTCGAGGTGCAGACCAATCCCAATACCGCCCAAGGCCCAATTCACAAGATCGCCTCCGGTGGTGAACTTGCCCGGCTGATGCTTGCGTTGAAGGTTGTTCTGGCGGACGCGGATTCAGTCCCGACGATTATTTTTGATGAGGTGGACGCCGGCATTGGCGGTGCGGCGGCGGCAGCCGTGGGAGATCGCCTGTCGCGGCTTAGCGGCGGGCTGCAGGTGCTTGTGGTGACCCACTCGCCACAAGTGGCCGCGCGCGGCGACTGCCATTGGCAAATCACTAAGATTGGCGACAAGGCGGGCAATGTGACCAGTGTGGATGAACTGAACGGCGGGGAGCGGACTGAGGAAATTGCCCGCATGCTGGCAGGTTCCAGTGTCACCGACGAGGCGCGGGCGGCGGCCGATCAATTGTTAAGCCAAAGCCCGCACGGGTTGGCCTCGTGAGTGGTTTCAGGGACATCCCGGTTGACGATCTTAATGATCTGGAGGCCGTCGCCGAGCTCAAAGACCTGGCCGAGGAAATCGCGCGGCACGACAAGGCCTACCACCAGGAGGACGCGCCGAAAATTTCAGACGGCGGCTACGACGCTCTTCGGCGGCGCAACGAGGAGATCGAGGCCCGTTTCCCTCATTTGGTGCGCAAGGACAGTCCGTCGCAGAAGGTCGGTGCGGCGGCGGCGCGGGGGTTCGCCAAGATCACGCACGCCAAGCCCATGCTATCTCTGGGCAACGTGTTCTCGGACGAGGAACTAACGGATTTTGTCGCCGGCGTCCGGCGGTTCCTGCGTGAACTTCAGGACGACGAAAGTATTGGCCTGGACATGGTGGCTGAGCCCAAGATCGATGGATTGTCGATTTCCCTCCGGTACGAAAAGGGGAATCTTGTCCATGCGGCAACCCGGGGCGACGGGGCCGTCGGGGAAGACGTCACCGAAAATGTGCGGACATTTAAGGACCTGCCATTCATTCTTAGAGGCGAAGCGCCGGATGTGATTGATGTGCGGGGGGAGGTCTATCTCACCAAATCTGATTTCCAGGCCTTAAATCAACGCCAGGAAGACAGCGGCAGTAAAGTTTTTGCCAACCCCCGGAATGCGGCAGCCGGCTCCCTGCGTCAGCTCGATACGTCCATCACCGCCACCCGGCCTTTAAAAATGTTCGCCTATGCCTGGGGAGAGTGTTCTGAACCCGTGGCGGAGACTCAATGGGAATTCCTGGACCGGCTCAAGGGCTGGGGCTTTGACGTGAATCCATTGACCCGGCTCTGTGGCGGGGTGCAGGAATTATTGGATGTTTATACTGATGTCGGCGAACAGCGCGCCGGGCTCGACTATGATATCGACGGCATGGTCTACAAGGTGAACCGTCTTGATTGGCAGGAACGGTTGGGTTTTGTCAGCCGGGCGCCGCGTTGGGCCATCGCCCACAAGTTCCCGGCAGAAAGGGCGCAGACTGTTCTCAACGATATCGACATCCAGGTCGGCCGCACTGGCACCCTGACGCCGGTCGCCAAACTGGAACCGGTCACGGTGGGCGGTGTGGTGGTCTCCAACGCGACACTGCATAACGAAGATGAAATAACCCGCAAGGATGTGCGGATCGGAGATACGGTGATCATCCAGCGCGCCGGCGATGTCATCCCGCAAGTAGTGGAAGTCGTGCTCGACAAGAGGCCCAAGACATCCGAGCCCTTCACCATGCCCAAAACTTGCCCAGTGTGCGGTAGTGATGCCGTCCGGGTCGAGGGGGAGGCGGCGATCCGCTGCACGGGCGGGCTTATTTGTTCCGCCCAGGCGGTGGAACGGCTGAAACATTTCGTATCCCGCGGTGCATTTGATATCGAAGGATTCGGCGAAAAGCATATCGTCGCCTTCCGGGAAGATGGCCTGATTTCAACCCCGGCGGATATCTTTAAATTGGGCGGTAAGCTGGAAGATATTCAAAGCCGGGAAGGCTGGGGTGAAAAATCCGCACAGAATCTGATCGACGCCATCGAGGAACGGCGCAACATTCCCTTGGCCCGGTTTATTTATGCGCTGGGTATCCGCCAAGTAGGCGAGGCGACCGGCAGGTTGCTGGCAAAGCAATACGGCACGTTCGACGCCTGGCGCGCCTCTATGCTCGCTGCGGGCGATCCGGAGTCCGAAGCCTACGCCGAACTCATTGACATCGACGGTATTGGCCCGTCTATGGCGGATGATCTCGTTGCCTTCTTTGCCGAAGCCCATAACGGTGAGGTCCTGGACGCACTGGCTGCGGAACTGACCATTGAACCGTTTGAAGCACCCGACGACAACAACTCTCCGGTGGCCGGCAAGACTGTGGTGTTTACGGGGTCACTGGCGACCGTTTCCCGATCAGAGGCCAAAGCGCGGGCGGAATCCCTCGGCGCCAAGGTGGCCGGTTCGGTCTCCAAGAAGACGGATTTCGTGGTGGTCGGCGCCGATGCCGGCTCCAAGGCCAAGAAAGCCGCTGATCTAGGGGTCGCCATGCTATCGGAGGAAGACTGGCTAGCGATGATTGGGGATTCGTAGCCTTAAACCGCTTTGGCCTTGCACTTCAGTGTTTGTTAAGCCGGCGCCGCTATCCTACCGAAAACAAAAATGGTGGTGACGGCTATGGATCAAGCGGTTCTTGAACCGGTCCGGGCGAGCAATCCGGATGAGGTTTTTCAACGCGCGCAGGACCTTATCAAGGATCAGAAGCATGAGGCCGCCCTTCCTGTCTTGGAAGAAGCGGTCGCCCTGGCCCCGGAGAACGGCAGCTACCGGATTGTACTTGCTTACTATCTATTCCGGTTCGGCGAAATCGCCCGCGCGATGGCGCATCTGGACACGGCGATCACCCAGGCCGACGATCCATCCTCCATTCTTGAACTCAAGGCCAAGTTGATGGGCGACTGGCACACCCACATGCCCGCCTTTTTTCAGGGCGCCCATGCGCCTGAGCGGCAGGTGTATATGTCGGCGGCCATGCATGCCGCGCACTCGCCGGGTGAGACGTTCGAATTGCTGGAGATCGGTTCATTTGCCGGAGCGTCCCTGATCACCTGGCCCAACACTGTGGAAAAGCTCCTGAATGTCGATTGCCGGGTCGATTGCATCGATCCCTGGGGTGACTTTGGCGCGGATTTCTACCCCGACACCATGACCGTGGCGTTGGAGAACAACCGCGCCTTCCAGGTCTTTCGCCACAATATGAGCCGGTGTCATGAGCGACTGGAGGTCACCGCTCATCGCGGGACCAGCCGGACGATCCTGCCGTCGCTGCAGGAGCGCCGTTTCGATATGATCTATATTGACGGCAGTCACCATTATGCCGATGTACGCTTCGACATCACCGCCTGCACGCCGTTGCTGAAAACCGGCGGCATCATTTGTGGCGATGATCTGGAGCTGCAAGTGGGAGCCTGTGATCGCAGGTTCGTGATGGAACACAAGGAAAGCGATCTGGTGCAGGACCCCCGGTCGGGCGTCTGGTTTCACCCCGGTGTTTCACTGGCTGTCGGTGAATGTTTGGGCGAGGTCTCTACCTTCCGGGGCTTTTGGGCCATGCGAAAATCGGGTGACGGGTTCGAAAAACTTTCATTGAAAGACGCCACCGGCATCTTCCCCCGCCATTGGCCGGAAAAATTCCACGGTCAGATCTATCGTCATTTCGAAAAATTGGACGAAATTGCCCGGATGATCTGAGCGGCGGAAGGCGTCCAACAAGCCTATTTAAGCTGCCAAATACCCCGGTTGGATGATTGGTAGGGGACGATCTTACCCCTTTTTCTGAGTTCGGTTGCCGCCCAACGCATGTCGTATTGCCACGTATAGAACAAGTTACCAGCACCCCGAAGTTCGGCTTCATGGTTCTCCCAAATGTGTTTTGCAATCTGGACAATTGTGGCTTGGCCTCCTCGCTCGACCAGAGCTGAATGGACCCAATTAACCAATTCCGCTTTATGTATCGCAGTAGCCATTATCGTTTCCTCACCATTGAACACAGATCACCTGATACTAATGATTGGTATTTTACAGTTGAACCATATTTTTATCTATTAATGAGTGTATAGAGGCGCCGCTAAGATGAATGGAGTACTAAGCAACAATCTTTGGTGCTTTGTCCGCTACTTCCCGCCCAAAATATAGGCCTGTCGCCAATCTTCGGGCGGCGGCGTGTTTACATAGGCGCGGCTTCTGTCGCTCATAATTCTTGCCACCGGATCGTTCTCGGCGATGGTCTCGAACAACGCCGCGGCCTCCCCGAAACGGCGATCCCGGTAGACCGCGAGGGCGGTTTCGTACTTTTCCTTGATCTCCAGCATCTCCACCGGCACCTGGCCTCCATGGCCCAACGGTTCGAAGCAGCGGACCGGGGTCTCCCGGCCCATGACCAGTATGGTGTCGATCTCCCGGAAGACCGCCCGGTCGCCACAGAGCTCATGGGTGCGTTCCCCAACCATCATCAGAGAATCATAGTACTTGTTCGCGCCTTCCAGCCGGGAACCCAGGTTGGCGGCGTCGCCCATGGCCGCATAATTGAAGCGGCGGTAGGAGCCGATATTGCCGACGAGCATCTCGCCGGTGTTGATGCCGATTCGCGCTGTGAGCACGCTGTCGGCGGGAAGACCAAAGGCGCCCTTCATTTCCGCCAGCCGCGCCCGGCAGGCCAACGCAGCATCGACGGCGTTGAAGGCGTGATCCGGATCGTCCACGGGTGCGCCGAAGACGCCGGTGATTTCATCGGCGACGAACTTCTCAATAAATCCGCCCCGTTCTTCAATTAAATCAGACATTTCCGTCAGGTATTCGTTCAGGAAAGTCGCCACTTCGCCGGCGGTTAAAGCCTCGGACAGAGTCGAGAACTTGGCAATATCGGAGAAAAAGATGGTCACTTCCTTGGATTCGCCGCCCAAGGTTGGCAGTTGGTCGTCGGAGGTCATTTTCTCGATAACCGTCGGTGGCAGATAAAAGGAAAAGACTTTACGGATATAGCGTTTGTCCTTGTCGGTGACGGTGAACTGATACCCCAGCATCAGCGCAAAAGTCAGCGGCGCAGCGATCATCGGATCGAACAGAGACGGCGCAAATCCGCCTTTAAATAAGCTTGTTGCAATGCCGGCCCAGACCACCATGCCACCGATTACGGCCAAACCACTCTGTACGGGTTTCAGGAAAAAGGTGGCCCCCGCCGCCAGAAATGCGAAGATCAGGGTGATCCAAAAATTGGTGAAGGCGCTCGCCTGGACGGTCATGTCGCGGCGGATCAGATTGTTAACGGCCGTGGCATGGACAAAAACACCGGGAATTGCATCCCGCACAATGCCTGCCTTGTACAGGTCATTCGGCGGCTGCAATTCACACCGCTCAACCGGCACGACGCCTTCCTCTCCGGTGATGAAGCGCTTGGAGGTCAGCTTGCGGTCGCCAACGTCCAGCACTGTGCCGACCAGCACCACCTTGTCCTTGAAGTTCTTTTCGAAATAGCCGGTCCGGCCTTTTTCGGCGCAGGCGGCCAGATCGGCGAACGAGTAATACGGTATATCCCCCCAGCCCCCGTCAAAATTCAGCACAACGTTGCCGCTTTCGGACCCGGGAACAATCCAGTCGCCCAGTCGCAAACGGCCATCATCTTCCATGGCCCATTTTTGCTTGAGGGCGCGGGCCGTCAGCTCCAACGACATTGATGATTCGGTTCGGACCGATCCGTCCCGGTTGAGTGCCTTTAAGGTGAGCGGCATGCGGCGGATGATCCCATCCTCGTCTTCGAAAGCGTTGACCGCCCGCAAATTGCGCTGGCCACCCACGGCGAATACCTGACCGGCATGGGGGGCCAGGGGCTTGGCGCTGTGTTGCACCTTGCCGAGTACGATCCGGCCACTTCGCCCGCCCTTGAAGAGGGTGCGCCGCAAATCTTTCTCGAAGTTGGGGAGGAGGGGCTCCACCGATGTCGGATAAATTACGTCGAAGCCGATGACTTTCGCCCCGCCGTTCATGACCCCGTCTAAGATTGAGGCCAGTTGCTTGGCCCACATTATCTTTGGCAGCCCCTTATAAGGCGGGGTTTGGTAGGTTTCCTCGTCGATGGCGACGACAACGCTGGGCGAATCTTCCGGTTTATGCGGGACGCCGAAGACAGTGTGGCGCAGCCAATGGAGGCTATCCAGGCCGAGGTGGTCGATATAATTCAAAGCCGGGATCGCCGTGGCCAGCGTCGTCGCACCGGCGATCATCACGGTTGCTAGAACATCTCTTGGCTTCATCCCCCGGCACGCAACTTAAAGACGGATGAGCCGCTGCAGGATAGAGGCCGCATTGGAGTCCGCTAACGGATCGACCTTGAAGACCAATTCTTTCTTGCCAGCGGAAAGCCGATACAGACCGCCGGGCGCCAGGTCTATACTCCTGCCGGCAAGGTCGGTGACATTACCGCTGATGGAAATTGACTGCGGCTGGGATTTCTTGTCCAGACGAACCAGTTGAACGGAAGAGGCTTTCTCGCTCAACGATAGGATCGGTGCGGTGGAGTAAAGGGTCAGTTTGGCTTTCGGCAATTTTGCTTTGCGGTTGTTGGGCGCTTTGCGGAATACGGTGACGGCGCTTTTTCCGGCCTGTTCAGAGGTCAAGAGCATCTGTCCCCCGTCGCATTCGACCCGCAGGCGTTTAACCGTGCCGCCGCTGACTTTACTTTGTTGCGCACCGACAGTGACCTTTCCGCCCGTAATGGTTTCCTTGAGACAGGATTGCATATAGCCGAGAACAGCGGTTCCCTTGCTGCCCAGATCAAATGATTTGCCGGGAGAGAGGAAGTCCATGAACTGAATCTTGGAGTTGCTGCCCGAGATTTCCTCAACGATTGCAGCGGGACCGGCGAGAGCGGGGGCGCTGCTGAATAGGATCAAGGTGGAAAACGCCAGGGCTAAAGATCGGTTTTTCATAGGGGTATGCCTCTTTCAAGTTGCTCCGTCTGAGGTCAACCGGTGCATATCATGCACCAGACTCTCGCCTTCTCGCAAGGACCCCGGATTATCGGGATGTCTCGTTTTGGGACCTTGTGAGACGTGTTTATGAGGCGTTGTTTAGCGGAGTTCGGCAGTTCCCTCTGTAAACGCGTTCACAATTCCATTTTTCTGTGTGTGAGTTCGACTTTTAAGGATTTTCAGCCCTGCTTGTGATGATCGGGTTCCTCTTTTCTAGCCATGCGCGGACAACGACGGAGCCGCGCACCACCTTGATTAAGCATGGGTCCACGGATCACGGCTGCGGCGGCCCGCGGAAGACGAACATCAGTTTGTGGGGTGAGCCCCGCCCCTAGTTCAGTTTTTCGGGCAGGTCCTTGATGGCGTCGTCGATCATGGACGACGCCTTATCGCCGGTCACGTTGTCTTGGATCACCTGGCGTGCCGCATCCAGGGCGATCTCCGCGGTCAAGGAACGCACTTCGGCGGCCGCATCGGATTCTGCTTGGGCGATCCGATCCATAGCCATTTTCTCCCGGCGTTGGAGGGAGGCTTGCAGATCCTCCGTCATCCGGGTCTTCATCAGTTGGGCCTCTTCCCGAGCCTGGGTGATGATGTCGCCGGCTTCTTTCTCTGCGTCGGCCAGCTTGCGTTTATATTCGGCCAACATCTCCTGCGCTTCTTCTCGGAGCTTCGTGGCCTCCTCGATCTTCTCGCGAATTTCCTCGATCTTGGCGTCCAAGGCCGAGGTAATAAATTTCCAGGCCGGCTTTGCCGCCAGTAGAACGAAAATCACGAACGAGATGGCGACCCAGAACGTGGGATCGCTCATGAACCCTCCACTGTGGGCCGCGTCGGCGCTTTGAGCATAGGCGGTGGAGATCATGACCCGGTCCTCACTTGTCTTTCATCGCCGCGTCAACGGCGGCGGCGACAGCCTCAGACGACGCGGTCGCGCCGATCAGCCGTTCCGTTATCGCCGAGGCGGTGTCGGCAGCCACATCACGGATGCTGCCAATGGCGTCGTCCTTGGCCTTGGCAATCCGCGCTTCGGCGTCCTTGACGTCGTTGGCGAGGCGCTGGCCCAGCTCTTCCTGACGCGCCGCCGCATCGGCGGTTGCTTCGCCATGAGCCTGTTGGATCGCCTGACGGGCCTGTTCCCGAGCGTCAGCCAGGGTTTTTTCATAGGCCTCCAACTCCGCTTCCGCCTCGTTGCGCAGGTTCTGCGCGGCGTCCAGATTGTCATCAATCCTGGCCTGCCGTTCTTCGAGCACATTGCTGATACGCGGCAAGGCGACGCGCGCCATCAGCAGCCAAAGCGCGATAAACGTGATGACCAGCCAGATTATTTGCGGCGCAAAGCCGGTAAGGTCTAGTTGAGGCATCTGTCAGCCGATCCCGTGTCCGGGGTTGCGGGCCGGCGAACCGGCCCAAACCCTGTTAACCGAACAAGATCAGAAGCGCGATCGCCAGGGCGAAAATCGCCAAGGCTTCCACCAGGGCGAAGGACACCCACGCTGTGGTGGTGACCGAACCCGCGGCAGCCGGGTTGCGGCCGACAGCGTTGATCAGGGCGGCCCAGATCAGGCCGATACCGACGCCCGGTCCGATAAAGCCGAGGGTGGCGAGACCGGCGCCAATCAGTTTTGCAGCTTCTACGTCCATTTTCTAAGTCCTTTCCTTAATTCGGATAGTAAACGTTCAAATTGGTTAATCAGTGCAGGTGCACCGCATCGTTAATGTAAATGCAGGTCAGAATCGTAAAGATATAGGCCTGCAGGAAGGCAATCAGGAATTCCAGCCCCGTAATGGCGACCAGTCCGGCGACCGGCACAATGCCGAAAGCGGCGCTGATGGCGCCCAGCGGGAATACGAAACCGCCGACCACTTTAAGTAGCGTATGGCCCGCCATCATATTGGCGAACAGCCGGATCGACAGACTGAACGGCCGGGTGAAATAAGAGATCACCTCAATCACAATCAGCAGCGGCGACAGGAAAATCGGTACGCCCTTCGGCAGAAAGAACGAGAAAAAGTGCATCCCGTGCTTAATGAAGGCGATCACGGTCACCATGATAAAGATCACCAGCGCCATGGTCAGGGTGACCGCGATGTGGCTGGTGAAGGTAAAGCTGTAGGGCAGCATGCCCAGGAAATTGCCAAACAGGACAAAGACGAAAATCGAAAACACAAAGGGGAAATAGGTCTTGCCCTCTTTGCCGATATTGTCGCTGACCATATTGGCGATGAATTGATAACAGAGCTCCGCGATAAGCTGCCAGCGGCCCGGGATGGTGTTGCGCGGGCGGACGGCGAAGACCATCAGCGCCGTGGCGCAGATAACGGCCAGAACCATGAACAGCGATGAATTGGTGAACGACGCATTTAAATCGCCGATCTGAATCGGCACCAGCGCCTTGATTTCAAACTGTTCCAGCGGGTTATGGGCTTCAGCCAATCTTCCAGTCCTTCACTCAGTCGTCTTTGTCTCTGTACGCGTCTTCTATTTCAATCGCATCGGAGTTGGCCTGATCGTGTTTGAACCCGGCGGCATACCCCTGTTTGTTTGTCATTCGGAAAATGTTCCATAAGCCGGCAACGTTTCCCAATAACAAGAATACCATCAGCAACCAAGGCCCGGTGCCCAGCCAGTTATCCAGCAGATAACCGATCCCGCCGCCAACCGCCACGGCCACCACCAGTTCGGTGCCGATGCGAAAGGCGATGGCTTTGCCGCTGTCATCTTCCGCCGACCGCATATGATGCTTCGGATCACCACTTTCGCCGCGGGCACGCCGCAGGCGTTCATCAAAGTCCTGTCGGGACAGTGGTTTTTTTTCCTCGGTCATCGCTGAAGCGCCCATTCAAATAATCGGGTTACAGAACCGTCATGAACGCTAATGGGCTGTCGGCAGAAAACTCCTTCCGGACGAAGTCGCGCCAATGGATTCGCGAGGGAACATATAGGCCGTCCCCGAGAGTGTCAAGGAACAATAAAAAGACGATAAGTTATTGAAATATTTAGGTAAAAATTGCCGCCTGGTTCAGGCGATGTCGCGCAGTTCCAGAGCTTGTCCCAGGTCCACGGAGACCAGTTGAGATACCCCTTGCTCACCCATGGTGACGCCGAAAAGCCGGTCCACGCGGGCCATGGTCATTCGGTGGTGGGTGATGACGACGAAACGGGTCGATAGGGAATGCGCGATTTCACTGACCATGGTGCAGAACCGGTCCACATTGGCGTCGTCCAGCGGGGCATCCACCTCGTCCAGCACACAGATGGGCGCGGGGTTGGTCATGAACACGCCGAACAGCAGCGCAAGCGCGGTCAGGGCCTGTTCGCCGCCGGACAGCAGGGACAGAACCTGCAGCCGTTTGCCGGGCGGGCTGGCCATAATCTCGATACCGGCCTCCAAAGGATCATCCGATTCGGTCAGGGTCAGGTGCGCCCGGCCGCCGCCAAACAGCCGAACGAACAATTCCTGGAAGTGTTTGTCCACTTGTTCGAAGGAGTCCAACAGCCGCTGCCGGCCCTCCCGGTTAATCTGATTGATCCCGCGCCGCAGTTTGTCGATGGCGGCCAGCAATTCATCCCGTTCCGTGGTCAGTGCTTCGATTTGTTCCGAAAGCTCCTGGGATTCGGCTTCGGCGCGCAGGTTGACCGGGCCCATATTCTCTCGCTCCCTCAGCAGCCGTTCCACCCGCTTTTCCGACGCTTCCAGTTCGGGCAGTTCGGCATCCTCGGCCAGGCCCGAGAGTTCCCGGAGCGCATCGGGACCGCAGCTCAGGCGATCCTGCATGCGTTCCACCAGCGCTTCGGAACCTTGCTTTGCTTGCTCCACGGAAGATTCCGCGCGGACCCGTTGTTCCCGCATGGACGACAGGTGCGTCTCGGCTTCCCGGGAAATTTTATCGGCCTCCGCCAGTTTGGTTTCCTGCTCGGCCAGATTATCGGCGGCTTGTTTGCGTTTCTGTTCCGCGCCTTCGACCCGGTCCATCAGTTCCTGGCGGCGGGTCTTGATCGCATCTGGTTGAGAATTCAGCCGTTCCCGTTCTTCCTCCAGGGAGGCTTTGCGCTCCTGCAATTGTTCCTGGCGTTGTTCCGCGCCGGTCTTACGTTCCGCCCAAGAGGTCAGTTCCTGGGATATGGTCTCCAACCGGCGCTGGCGCGTCTCAGCCTGATTGCGGAGCGTGTCAAAGGCGCTTTGGGCCTCGATAAAGTGTCCGCGTTTCTCTTCAGCCGCAGCCTTCAAAGAGTCCGCTTCCCGGCGGGCTTCTTCGGCGTTACGGAGCCCGGCCTGTTCTTCTTGCGCAGCGTTTAGCGCAACTTTGTTTTCTTCTAACTCGCCGGCAATGCGAACCGCGTTCTCTTTCTGCGCCGAGAGTTTAGTGTCGGTTTCCGCCGTTTTTTGCCGCAGATCACCATGACGGACTTGTGCGGCGGCATGAATGGCTTCGGCCTCACGGACCGCATCGCGGGCCCGGTTTTCCCGGCGGCCTGCTTCTTCCGCTGCTTGTTTGGCGGTGTGGGCTTTCGCTTCGGCCTCGTTGGCCAGACGGCGGGCTTCGGTCAGGGCTTGGCGAATTTCCTTGAGCCGATTGCGCTGCTCCAGGCGGACGGCCTGCGCGCCCGGCGAATCGGAGGCCGCCGTGTAGCCGTCCCAGCGCCAGAACGCCCCGTCCTTGGTGACAAGCCGTTGGCCCTGTTGCAGTTGGGATAAGAGCCGCCAGCCGGTTTCCGCATCCTCGACCACGCCGACCTGGGACAGGCGGCGCTGAGTGGCGGGGGAGCCGGTGACAAAATTCGACAGCGGTGTCGCACCCGAGGGCAGGGACGCCTGATTTCCCAGCGGCGGCAGGCTGCGCCAATGGACGGGCGCAGCTTCGTCGGTGGCAGCGGATAGATCATCGCCCAGCGCCGTCCCCAGCGCCGTTTCATATCCGACTTCGACCTGCAGGGCGTCCACCAGGGGCGGCCACAGATCCGGATCGCCGTTCTCCAGCAATTTGGCGAGCGCGTTTTCCTCGGCCTCTAGCTTCGTCGCTTCCCGGCTGGCCTGTTGTGCGGCGTCCTGGGCCTCGGACTGGGCTTCGCCGGCGGCAATGCGCGCCTGCACCGCGGCTTCGCCTTCGATGCGGGCGGTCTCCAGGGTTTCTCCGGCGGCGGTCAGATTACTCTCTGCGTCCCGCAGCGCCTGGATATCCTCGGCGTTGGCTTCCAGGGTCGTTATCTGTTCGCCCAGTGCGCTTTGCTGCTCACTAAGGCGCTGGACCCGCGCCGTCAATTCCTTACAACGCCGGGACAGATCGGCGCGCCGAGCTTCAGCATTGGCCAAGGTTTCCGTGGCGGCGGCGGACTTGGCTTCGGCGTCTTGGTAGCCGCTGCGCACGCTTTCCAGTTTCTCACCGGCCTCGTTCAGCGCGCTTTCCAGGTCGTCACCGGTGCCGGCGATCTCTTCCTTCTCTCCTTCGAGACGGGTAAGCGCCGCATTGGCGTCAGCCGCAAGCGTGGTTTCCCGTTCAATGTCCCGGGTGATTTGTTCCAACTGCGCTTGGGCCTGCTGTTTGGCCGACTCCAGCCGGCCCTCTTCCTCTTCCAGGCTTTCCCGGGCGAGACTCAACCGTTGCAGGCCGGCGGCCGCTTCGGCCTCGGCGTTGCGCAACTGCGGCAGGGTCTCGGCAATTCTCGCTCGTTCCGCAGCGGCCGAGGACGCCGCGCCGGTCAACTCGCCGACCACGCGCTCTGATTCGTTCAGTTTCTGCCGTGCGTTCTCGAGCTCTTCCGCCGCCGCTTTCCAGCGGATCAGGAAAAACGTCGCCTCTGCCTTGCGGATATGATCGTTGAGATTGCGGTAGCGAGTCGCCTGGCGCACCTGCTTGCGGAGACTCTGCATCTGCGCCTCCAGGGTGACCATGACGTCGTCCAGCCGTTCCAGGTTTGTCTCTGCGCCGCGCAGCCGCAATTCGGCTTCATGGCGGCGGGAATGAAGACCGGTGATGCCGGCGGCTTCTTCCAAAAGCTTTCGTCGGTCGGTCGGCTTGGCGGAGACCACCTCGCCGATCTTGCCCTGGCTGACCAGCGCCGTAGACCGCGCGCCGGAGGCCTGGTCGGCAAACAGCAGATGCACGTCACGGGCGCGCACTTCCTTGGCGTTGACCTTGTAGGTGGAGCCTTTCTCCCGCTCGATCTTGCGGCTGACTTCCAAATCATCGAAGTCGTTAAATTGGGCCGGCGCCGTGCGGTCGGTATTGTCGAGCGCCAGCGCCACCTCAGCCACGTTGCGGGACGGACGGTTGGCGGTGCCGGAAAAGATAACGTCATCCATCTCGCCGCCGCGCATCTGCTTGGCCGATGTCTCGCCCATCACCCATTTGAGCGCTTCCACCAGATTGGATTTGCCGCAGCCGTTGGGGCCCACGACCCCGCTGACGCCGGGCTGGATATCCAACTCGGTCGGATCGACGAACGACTTAAATCCGCTCAGTCTCAGCTTCGTAAATTGCACGGGCTTTCACGGCCCCCATTCTTATTGTCACACCACGTCAGGCGGCAAATTCGCGCCGCCCGTCTCTTTTATTTCTTCACTTTCGCCAGCGCCGCATCCATCACCTCGCGCACCTGCGCGTCCGACATTTCGGAATTAATTTTATTGCCATTGAGGATCAATGTGGGCGTGCCGCTGACTTGATGTTTGGCAATGCCTTCTTCCCGCGACACCACGATCTTTTTCAACAGGGTTTCGTTGGAGACGCAGGCATTGAATGTCGCCGGGCTGATTTGGGCAAATCGGGCCAGATTGCCCAGGGCTTGTGTCTGATTTTGCGCCTTCAGCCAGGTCGATTGGGTCTTAAAGACGATCTCCACCACGCCGAAATAGCGGTCCGCCGGCACACAGCGGGCCATCATCATGGCGGCCAAATCCGTATTGTTCAGTGGGAAATCCCGGTAAATCAGTTTCAGTTTTCCGGTATCGATGTATTCCTTCTTGATGACCTGATAGGGGCCGTTATGGAAGGCGGCGCAGTGCGGGCAGGTCATCGAAGCGTATTCGATCAGCGTCAGCGGCGCGTCCTTGCTGCCCAGAACCCGCTCGGCCGTCATTTCCGCTTCCGGCGGCAGGGTTTGCGCGCGCGCAGGGCCAGCCGACAGGGTGGTAGTCGTGACAATTCCCAGGATCGCGACGATTTTAACTAAATGTTTGGGCAATAAAGCCTCCATACCACAACATGTTGACGAATATAAATGCCTCTGGGCGAGCCGACAAGCGTCGAAAAGAGGCATCCAGAGCTAAAATTGGGGATAAGTATGCGAATTTCTGGCCCTTTTTCCCAATGACAATCGGTTGAACCTACCTTCTGGACGGATCATGGCGATTGTGAGGCCGAATTTGGCACCGCCGTGGGCGAATCACCCGTTTAAGGGCATATGGTTCCGAGTCTGGGTTTCCGTGTCTGGTGAAGCGCGCGCCCGCGGGCTATGCTTCAGTGTGTTAGGATCGGGATTCGAAGCAGGAGGTCATAGTGCAGTTTGGTATGCAATTCTTTCCGGACACGCCGGAAAACCTGAAGTCGCCCACAGACTATTACGCCGACGCGATACGGCTGATCTCGCTCTGTGACGAATATGGTTATTCCCATGTTCGGACGGTCGAACACTATTTCCATCATTGGGGCGGCAACAGCCCGAACCCGATTGTTTTCCTGACCATGGCGTCCCAACATACCAAGACCGCGCGGATGGTCACCGGCGCCGTACTGCCGGCGTTCAATCACCCCCTTAAACTGGCGTCCGATCTGGCCATGTTGGACGGAATTTGCGGCGGTCGATTGGATATCGGATTCGCCCGCGCCTTTCTGCCGCAGGAGTTCCGCCACTTCGACGTCGATATCGATGAAAGCGTGGAGCGGTTTGAGGAAGGCATCGCCCAGGTGCAAAAATTGATGGAAGAAGAAAACGTCACCTCGCTGGGCAAGTTCCACAGCTTCTCCGGCGTGACCACCTATCCCCGGCCGATCCAACGGCCCCGGCCCAATTTTTATGTGGCCGCCGTCGGTACGCCCGCCTCGTTCGAACGGGCGGGCAAGATGGGCCACTGGATCATGGCTATCCCCGGCGTAGGTTCCGACCCGATTGCGCTGATGGACGGGTACCGCAATGCCTGGAGGGAGGCCGGCCATCCGGGTAAGCCCCGGATCATGATGGCGGTCTTTATGTATTGCCACGAAGACGGCGCGGAAGCGTTCCGCGTCGCCAAGCCAAGGGTCGAGGGGCATTTTGCCGCCATTGTTGACGCGATGGCGGAATACAAGGACGGGACCCCGTCGGCCGCGTATCAAAATTACGACAAGCTTCGTGATAAGATCGCGCAGCAGACGTTGGAGGATCAGCTCGAAAGCCACGCCGCCTTTGTCGGCACGCCGGCGGAGATCATTGATCAGGTAGAAGCTTTTAATGAGGCGGCGGGTGGCATCGATGAATTGTCGCTTCAGGTCAATTTCGACAATATGGATGTGGAAACAGCGGAGGCTTCGGTCCGGCTGTTCGGGGAAAAGGTCATCCCCCATTTCAGCCAAGGCGGAGCGTAAGGAGACAGGAATGTCGGACGCAGCAGCAATTAAAAGCCCGGAGAAGCAGGCCTACCTGGAGGAGATCGCCGGGCATGACCTGGCGCCCTTGTGGGAGATTTATGAGAACCTGGTGATGGACGAGCCCAACCGGGCCGAACCGCCGATGATTTGGCGCTGGTCGGAAATGGCCGCGCTGGTGGAAAAATCCGCCGAATTGGTGCAGGGCAAGGAGGCGGATCACCGGGTGCTGATCATGAAGAACCCCCATCTCGCGCCCCGAATGGCCACGACGACCAATATCCTGGCGGCTTATCAGTGTGTGATGCCGGGTGAAAGAACCTCCCCCCACCGCCACACGCCGGCGGCGACCCGGGTGATCCTGGAAGGGGCGGGGGGCGGCACGTTCGTGGACGGCAAGCGCTGCGATATGTTCGACGGCGATCTGATCATCACGCCGAACTGGACCTGGCACAATCACGATAACGACAGCGGGAAGCGAGCGGTCTGGCTCGATATCTTGGATATCCCGCTGGTCGGCGGTTTCGATGCGGTGTTCGGCGATATGGGTCCGGTCGATGCCTTCCCGGAGAATATCTCGACCCTGCCGGACAAGTTGTTCGGCGCGGGCGGCATCCTGCCGCAGGTAGAGGCGGGGGAAGTGCGTCATTCGCCTCGGCTCCGCTATGCCTGGGAAGATGTGGTCGCCGCCGTGGAGGCTACGCCGGAAGCCGATGACGGCACGAAAACCCTCAATTACCTCAACCCGGTCGATGGCGGGCCGATGCTGCCCACACTTGATTCTCGTGCGCTTAGTTTAAGTGGTGGGGCAGCGTCCCGGCAGACCCGGGAAATGGCCAACATGGTGTGTATTGTCTTGGAAGGGGAAGGGACCAGCCGCATCGGCGAGGAAGAGGTTTCCTGGTCCGCCAAGGATGTCTTCACCGTACCCCATTGGACTTGGTTCTCCCACACGGCGGCGTCCAACCGCGCGCTGATGATCCAGATCTCCGACCGGGAGATTATGCGAAAGCTTAATCTGTATCGGGCGGAGGCGGCCTAGCGGTCGCGGATCACCTCGGTCCCCAAGGACTCCAACGCGGCTTTCAACTCCGGGTCGGTGACCAGGGTCAGCTTTTGATTCAGTTCCTGTTTTTTGGCCTCGTCCAACGGCGCGGGCGGCGGTTTCTTTTCCGGCTTTTCCGGCAGCGGTCCCTGCAGGATGCGGATGTCCGCCACCGCCTTAAAGCCGAAATAGGTGTTCACCCGTTCCATGACCTGCGGCGCCAAGTGTTGCAGCTCCAGCGCCAGCGCGGCGCTGTCGATCTTTAGATGCAACGTGCCTTCGGACCGCTTGCCGGCGGGATAGGCGATACGCTCCGGAAACGTGTGCTCGGCCAGGATGCCGCCGATGATCTCCGGCCAGTCATTGACGATGGCCGGCGAGCCAAAACCCCGGCGGCCGAACACCGGCTTGGTCAGCTTTTCCACGGTGGAGCCGATGGCGCGGAACTGGCGGCGTCTGATGGTCATACGCGATGCTACGGCAGGCGTGCTGCTTTGTCACCGGCGTTAACCCGGATACGGTCCTGGGCTTGGGTCTAGCGGTCCGCCTTCGAGCCACCGTGACAGTTGGGAGAATCCGGTACCACGCCGTTTTTCTTCACCCATTCCTCTTCGGTGAGGGTCTGCATGGTGAGCGCGTGCACGCCACCCGCCAGCTCGTCGGCCAGCAGCGCGTTGATCTGCTGATGGCGCTGGACCAGCCGCTGGCCGTCAAACGCTTCTGACACCACCACCACCTTGAAATGTGATTCGGAGCCCGGCGGCACATTGTGCATATGGCTCTCGTTGATCACGTCCAGATAGCTGGGCGTGAGCGCGTCCAAAATTTTCTGTTCGATGATATTTTGCGTGGTCATGGTCTCGATCCTTTGTTGAGAGGCAATTTAGCATGCCCCGCCGTCCGTGCTAGTCTTTTCCCATGGCCAAAATGTCAGATCATCCCGCGGCGCGCCTTCTCGACTGGTATGACCGCCATGCCCGAAACCTGCCGTGGCGGGCGCGGGACGGCGTGGTCCCCGACCCGTATCACGTTTGGTTGTCGGAGATCATGCTGCAGCAGACGACAGTGGCGTCGGTTAAAGGCTATTTCGAGGATTTCCTGGCCCGCTGGCCCACGGTTCTCGATCTGGCGCGGGCCGAACTGGACGAGGTGCTGCACGCCTGGCAGGGGCTCGGCTATTACGCCCGCGCCCGCAATTTGCACAAATGCGCCCGCATGGTGGCGGATGAGCTGGGCGGCGTGTTTCCCGACACGGAAGAGGGGTTTTTGGCGCTGCCGGGGATCGGTCCCTACACGGCGGCGGCGATTGCGGCCATCGCCTTTGACCGGGCGGCCATGCCGGTGGACGGCAATATCGAACGGGTGATGGCAAGACTGCACCGGGTAAAGACCCCCATGCCCAAGGCTAAGCCGGAACTCATCGAACTGGCCAAGGGCATGTTGCCGCCGGCGCGGTACGGCGACTTCGCCCAGGCCGTAATGGATCTGGGAGCGACCATCTGCACGCCTCGTAATCCCATGTGCGCGCTCTGTCCCTGGCGGGAGATTTGCAAAGGCGCGGCCCGTGGGGATGCCGCCGACTATCCGGTCCGGGAGAAGAAGGCGGAACGTCCGACTCGGTCGGGCATCATCTTCTGGCTGGTCGACCGGCAGGGCCGCGTTCTGTTGCGCCGCCGCCCGGAACAGGGGCTGCTTGGCGGCATGATGGAGTTTCCGACGGGCGACTGGCGGGAAGGGGCGTGGAACTCGGATGATCTCGAGGCGGCTGCGCCGGTTCGGGCCGACTGGAAATTATTGGAAGGCCGGGTGCGCCACACCTTCACCCATTTTCACCTGGAACTCACCGTGTTCGCGGGAGAGGCGGGCGACGACATGGCGCCCGAAGGGGTGTGGGCGCCCATAGATCAGCTCGGTGATCACGCATTGCCGACGGTCATGAAGAAAGTCGCCAAGCACGCTCTCGCGCATCTTTAAGGAAATCTATGCCCTGACGTTAAGGGTCGCGCCCAGCACGGCCTCGCCCGATTGTTTGGTGCTGGCCGGCACATCGCCGGTGCCGGCATCCTGGGCGATGATCAAACTGAAGACCAAGGTGCTGCCTCTGGCCGCCAACAGCGACAGACCGAACTTCGCCACTTCGAACTCAAGCTGCAGGGCCAGCAGGTCGGCCTCCTGGTCGTCGCGGACGTCCTGGATGTTCGCCTGAATCTCTTTTTCGATTCCGTCGATCAAACTGTCGAAGATGCTGGAGCGGGATTGCAATGCCTGCAGGTCTGCGCGGAACTCCGCCTCGGCGGTCAGGATTTTTCCCTCGGCGGCGTTCAAATCCGCCTTGGCGCGTTCGATGGCGTTGGCGTCGACGGCGGTGGAAAAATCGTCATACAGCCATGCATCCAGGATGCCGAGCCCGCCCCGGTTGACCGTTGCCGTGACCGGGGTAGCGTCTGTCATTGTGAAGGCCACCACGTCGTCACTGCCCGCGTTATCGGTAAAGCCGGTGAAATTGATGGTGGTGACATCTTCGGTGTTGCCCGTCGGCGTATCGGGGAAACTGGTATATTCGGTCAGCGTGCCGGTGGCCTCTTCTGAGCCCAAAAAGCCTACGTCCGAATACCAGACCTCGGAACCGGGACTGGTTTCGGTCAGGTGGTAGTCGGTGCCCAGATAAACGCCCGCAACCTGATAGAGATCGCCCTCTGAATTGAACGGCGCGTATAGATTTTGTGTGAGGAAAGTTTCCCGCGACAAAGAGCCAATCAGGTTCTTTTGATAATAGAGCCCGCCGTCGAAATATTGCTCATCACCGGCGTCGGATAATTGGTTGATCTTGCGGAGTTTATTGTCCCAGTCGGCGGCCAGTGTCGCGGCCGTAATGTCGCCGTTCTCAAGACTGGTAATCTGCTCCTCCAGATAGGTGATGTGGTTCTTCAGGTAATCGAATTGGCTGAGCGCCTGGCTGATCACCTCCACCGCTTCGGTGATGCGGGATTTACGGCCGATCAGGACCGCCTGTTCGCTGGCCAGGGCCTCGGTCTTGGCGTTGGAGACGCCGGCGTTGAGATTGGCCAAAGCCGCATCGATGCGAGAGCCGAACTGCTCCTGCAGACTTTTGGCCACACTGGACTGGGCCGTGCCGCGACTTCGCAATAGGGCGCGGTCAACGGCTTCTACACCGCCTGTGATGGCACCCACGATCGTCGCTGTCGAACTGAACGCTTCGACGGTCATTGGATCGCGACCTCCTGTCGCATCTCAATCTGTCTTTCTCCGGGAGCTTCGGCCCAGGGACATTCTATCCCGATCCGGCCTAAACCTCCCGATCAAGCAGGAATCATAGCAGATTAGTTCAAGAAAAGCGACTCCCAGCGCGGGATTCCGGGTTTTCCCTGACAAGGACGGCACTACCCGAGTTGGTTTTTCTCAATTTGTGCCTATATCATAGACTGAAAAGAGATCTAGCGAAGCGTCATGCTATGGATAATTCCTGGGATCGAGTGACGGATCAGTTCTAGAATGAGCGACAACGAAATTTATGACCGGCGTTCGCAGGATGGCGATTCATCCGATGTCCAATATGGTCGGAAGTCGGCTGAGCGGCGGGGCTGGAAGTTCGGACTCATATTCCGGACAAATGAATCCTTCCGGCTGATCGAAAACTGGCTGGAAGACAATTGCAAGTTCCAGTGGGGGCTGACCCTTGAAGATATGGACGACAGCCTGAACGCCCGCAGCTACAAGGTCATGTTTGACGACGAAGAAGACAAGCAGGCGTTCGTGCAGCAGTTTACCGGCCGGCGCTAGGGCCAAGGTCGATCAAGCGGTGACCTTCCCCTCCAGAGGGTTTCCTTTCTTGTCATAGTACTGACGTTTGCCCGGTCGTTTCTCCAGGTGCAGATCGACGTCCGGATAGTGGACATCCTCGTCGTCGAACCGGTTGCCGACCTCCAGATAGACCAGATCGTTTTCGGTATTGTTCTTAAGCACGTGGCCGTCGGCCTTGCCGCCGGGGAATCCTGCGGCCGCCCCGGGGCCAAGAATCTGCTCACTGTGATCGGTAACCAAGGTGGCCTCGCCTTCCAGGATGTAGACGAATTCATCTTCCTGTTCGTGCCAGTGACGGAAGGCCGACCAGGCGCCAGGCGGCAGGATACTGAGATTCACCCCGAATTTAGTCAGACCCAAGGCGTCGCCCAAACGGCGTTTGATCCGCGGTTCCGCCGGGCAGTCCAGATGCGCCGGGTACAAGGTGCCTGTGCCGGCTTCGATGGACATGGGATTGATAGCGGGAGGTTTAAGATCGCCGGTCATAATGTGTTCCTTTGCGATGCAAGCTGACGAGCGAAAATCCTAGGCCGCCGCCGGCCTGCTGTCAGCTTTTTGTTTATTTGTTCCGGCGTATAGTGGGTCCATGAACAAACAGGCGCTCCATCACTATGCCACGGTCGGTGTGAATGACATTCACGGTATGCTGCAATCAGGTTCCTTGGCCATCATCTGGTCGTTAATCGAATTGCAGGACCATTGGGATGTGCGGGGACCGGTGGCCGAGATCGGCGTATTCCGGGGAAAGACGTTTCTGCTGCTCTGCCACGGGCTCCGCAATGATGAGATCGGCATCGGCGTGGATGTGTTCGGCGATCCCATGGGCAGCCATACGGATGACCTAGACATATTCCACGCCAACATGGCGAAGTACGGTTTCGGACGGGACCGTTACCGATTGGAGGTGGGGGATAGCTTGTCTATGAGCCCGGCCGACATGGCGGGTTTGTGCGGCGGCAACGACGTTCGTCTGTTCAGTGTCGATGGCGACCATGGTAAGGACGCGGTCTTGAGTGAGCTCGCCCTGGCCGCAGGGGTGCTCGCTCCGGACGGGGTCATTATCGCTGACGATCTGTTTAATCCCTGGTATCCGACGGTGACAGAGGCGGTGTACGAGTTTTTTCTGAATGACGCTTACACAGTGCAGCGGGGCGATCTTGTCCCTGTCGCCTTTTCCACGGCGAACGGTCCGGTGGAGACAGGCGCAGGCAAACTGATGATCGCCCGCGCGCCGGTGGCGGCCGCCTACAAGGCCGGGGTTAAGTTATTGAACCAGGATGATCTAAAACATTGCGACCCGTTCGCCGGGCACGAGGATGTGCCGACATTTTGCTTCGGCGAGCAGCCCCGTAAACGGCCGTTGGACGAAGTAATGGCGGCGATCCTGGATGACATATTTCCCGATGGTCTCGGTGGCCGGGACGGCTGAAACCGGCAACGGAAATGGCATTGCCAGACGTTTCTAGGCGATGCACTCTCCGGTCATGATTTTCTTATAGGGAATGACAGCCATGCTGATCCTTTTCGACAACCCGTTTTCAACGAACGCGCAAAAAGTCCGTTTGGTTCTGGCGGAAAAAGGTCTCGAATTCGAAAGCCGGATTTTGGACCTGCAGAAAGGGGAGCAGTTCGATCCCGAGTACAAAAAAGTAAATCCAAACGCCCAAGTTCCGGCATTGGTGGATGACGGGGAAACCTTCGTTGAATCCACGGTGATCTGTGAGTATCTGGACGATAAGTTTCCGGAGCCGCCGTTGAAGCCATCGACCGCGCGTGGCCGGGCGCGGATGCGCTGGCAAACCGAACAAACCGTGAGCTGGATCAGCCATTCCATTAACAGTCTCAATGTCGGTTTGGTGTTTCGGATCATCTACCGGTCCAAGACGCCGGAGGAGATGCAGGCCTTTTTTGACGCCAACCCGAACCCGATCGCCATGCGCCGGCAGAAGTCGCTAGTTGCGGAAGGGGTGAAGTCGCCGCTGATCCCGATCGCGTTGAAACGCTACCGGCGTCTGATCAAGGAACTGGACGCGTCACTGCAAGAGTCCGGCCCGTGGCTGGCCGGTGAAGAGTTCAGCCTCGCCGACACTGGGCTGGTGCCGTACTTGCATCGGTTGGATGTGATAGGGTTTGGCACGCTGCATGCGGACCGGCCCGCCTATACGGCGTGGCTGGAACGTATGCGGGAAAGACCGAGCTTTGTGCAGGAAATTACCAATAAGTTGGATCCGGACGCGGTTGCCTTCCACCAGAAATGCGTCGAGGAAAGCCGTGAAGAGTTGGACAAAATTCTCTCCGATCCGGAATTGACGAGCTAGTCCAATCTAATTCAGGATTTTCTCTGTGGCGCGGAGTTCGCCCACAATCTCTCCGCCGGAATTCGCGACAGGCGGGCGATGGTGCATTTGCAACGCCTCGATCTCGCTGTCGTGCAGCATGCCCAGCTCTATTAGCACGCCGATCAGCGCGACGCAGACGGGCCGCCGGGCGCCATCACTAATTTTGAGGGCAATTCCCAGCCCGCTTTGACGGTCAGCCGCGGCCATATATCCTTCGGCGCCGATCTTGGCGATGATTCGGCCTCGTGTAAGCCGGACAATGTCGCTGCCGGGTCCGTTCGTGCCCCACAGGTAATTGGGTTCCTGGGCAATGGCGTCAAAAATGGTAAGCGCCGCCATTTTCTTGGCGTTCTCCAACACGCTCGGCGCGGACAGCCGGGCAAAGGCTGTCGCCATCAGGCCCAGTGGCAAAGCGGGCGCGGGCAAGGTGCATCCATCAATGCCCCAGTCCAAGCCGTCCGCATCGCGGTCGATCAAGATCGATAGGTTTTCCCGGTAGGCCTTTTGAACGGGATGATCGAAATTGCCGTAGTCCAAATCGTGACCCAGGTGGCGGGCAAGCGTCAGAAGCCCTGCATGCTTGCCCGAGCAATTGTGATAAATCCGTTCCCGTTTACCGCCGGCGGCTAGGATTTTTTCCATCTCCTCCACATTGATAGGAAAGTCGTGGCCGCAGGTCAGATGATCTTCGGTGCAGTCGATCATATCCAGCCAGTGCCGGACCGTATCGATGTGATAGGGCTCCCCCCAATGGGAGGCGCAGGCCAGGCAAATGTGCTTGGGTTCTAGATCAAAGGCTTTTGCCGCGCCGGATTCAATCAGGGCCAGGGCCTGGATGGGCTTCATCGCGGAGCGGGGATAGGTGATGGTGTTGATGTCTCCCGCACCCTTAAGAATCTCGCCCTTATAATTGGCGACGGCCACATGGCCGTAGTGGATGCTTTCCACTACGCCGTTTCGCGTGACCTCCACCAGGGGGGCGGGTGCAACAACGTCGTTCATTTTCGGTTACTCGTAGGCTGTGACGTTTAGTTTTCCCGGCCCCGAGGTTTGTCCCAGATGGCGTTGGCGGACGCATGTTCCACATCCATCCCGGTGCCCAGAGCCGGAGTCGGATTATAATGTCCCGGCTTGGGTTTACCAGCCGCACGGCGGGCCAGCGCTTCGGCAGGAGATTCCAGCAATTCCTTCGCCTTCAAGGCCGCCTTTCGGTCCACTGGCACAGGATCGCCCGCATCAGGCGGCGGCATAACGTCCGCATGGTAATAGGCCATTTTTTGATCCGCCGGATCGAGTTTGTGATCAAGGTTGAGGTCGCGCTGATTGACGCCTTTGGGCGGATCAATGCACTTGCCATCGACAATTTCCATGTCCAGCCACCATTTCTTAACCGGATTGCGCACCCCGTGGCCGAGGGCATCATCCAGTTTGACGGCAATGGGCACCAAAAGCGGTTTAAGCCAGCGGACATTCACCCCGAACCAAGAGGCGACCCGCGTCGCAATCGGCCCTTCCCAAGTGACCACCTTGTTCAGAGGACAGGTTTTCATGCAGCGGCCGCAAGCCAGTCCCTTGGGATTGGTCAGCCGGTAGCGAGTGCACCGTTCCACATCCGGTTTCCACATTTCGTAACCGTTGAAGATCACCTTATCGCCCCAGGATATGGCGTCACACGGGCATTCCCGGGCGCATTTCCAGCAGTTGGAGCAGAAATATTGGAGGCCGAAGTCCATCGGTTTGTCCGGCACCAGAGGGATGTCGGTGGTGAGCACCACGGTTTTCAACCGTGGGCCGATAAACGGGTTCAGAATCACCTCGCCAATCCGGCTTAGCTCTCCCAACCCGGCGACCAGGGCAAGCGGCGGGTGCAGGACCTCGGAATCCGCATTGGTCTGTGACCGGGAATAGTATCCGAGGGAACGGAACAATTCGCCCATGATGCCGGCGATCTCTGCACCGCGCATATAGGCCCGCATGGACTGGGCGCCGGAAATATAGTCATCCCCGGATGCGCCTTCCATGGTCTCATAGCCCTGGTCGATCAACATGACGATTGCGTATTTGTTGTAAGGCTTAATCTCGGAGCCGTCCTTGCGATGCGAATACCAGGCGTAGCCGGGTATTTCGCAAATGCCGGTCATCTCCGAGCCGAGATAGTAGGATAACGATTTGATCGCTTTGGTATTGGCCTCGGCGTCGTCGTAACCTGGCGCCACGGGGGCTGTGTCTCCACCCTGTTCCGGAACCATGCACTTGATCAGGCTGACCATGGCCTGGGCGAACGGGTGTTTGAAGGAAAACCGGGAACGCTCCAACTGGGATTTTTGACCCATATCGCCCCGGGCGGCTCGCTCGAAAAACTCGGCCCGTTTGGAAACCTTGGGCACTTCGTCTTCGAAGATTAGGGTCGTTGGTTCATCGACTCTTTTCACCTGTTCCAGCGGGTAGTTGCTCATATGGGTTTTGCGGCCGGCGCGGCGGCTCCACTCCAGACCCGGCACCGCGCCACCGGCGCCGATCATATAGCCGAAACCCTTGGCGTTGCGGGCGCGATTCGAAAGCGGAGTGTCAATCGCCAACGCATAGTTCGTGGTGACCACGGCCAGTTCAAATTTGTCGTCCAAATAAGGGTTCACGATTTTGTCGCCCGACCGGATGCCGAGACCAGCCAGCACAGATAGCCGATCCATATCCACCTGACCGGTTTCCGGATCGTGGGCTCGGGCGGAATATCCCATCCACTGAATATGTTCGCCGATGGCAATGGCGATTTCCAGAGCGCGGAGCCGTCCGCCGATCCCTTCCTGCCCCTTTACCCACTTGTGGGCCAGGTTGTCGTCTTCAGGGGTCCGGCCATGGGCCACCATGATGACGATGGCGTGGTCATGGTCTGTCGCGGTTTCTCCGGCATACCAGGCGTTCGCGGGCAGTTTACAGATTCCCATCTGGGAAGCGTCCAGGAAATAGCCGGCGCCCTTGATGTCCTGGGTCCGGCGCGCAAGATCGTCCGGCACCGGCGCTTTCGGCGGCAAGGGATCGACCTTGCCCTGTTCACGGAAAATTTTAGCGTATTTGTCGACCGCCATGGCAAAAGGGTTATCTGCCGGGACCGGCGGAACGGCCGGTTTCGCCACCGGCGGCTTGTTCGACTCGATATCGGTGATGTTGGCGTCGTGCGGCAAGCGCTCCAGGGGATAGGGCCCCCAATGGAACGGCCGGTCTTTATTCTTGGACCTGAAAAACATCTGTCTCTCCCTGCTGGCTGTGGGGTCAGCCTCGATTCAGAATAAGATGGTACAGGTCACAATCCGGCCGGGCAATGTCGTTATCCAAGGCAAAGCGCCCGATTTCAATGACTGAAAACGCGGGTTTTTACGTTTTTCCCACGAGGAACCGGACGTTGAATATCTACCCAAGAAGTGACAAAAATCACTGAAATACAGGCGTATATCTGCAATCTGGAGCCATTGCATCGTAATGACCCTGTGGGAAGTACGTAGACATGTTGTTGATTTCCAACCTTAAAGGCGCTAGAAATGCCGCAAGTGACTGTGATGTCACAGACAATTTTGACGGCAAGACAAGAATAATCGGTCGCAAAGACCGGCATTTGTGCAGTGGTGGGGTATTGGAATTTTCTCGATCCGAACCGGGGTGCACTAGGGAATAGCCGTGTGATGAGTAATGGATCCTCACAGCGACCAAGTAGACCGACCGTTGTTTCCAGCGGTGGGCTGTTCGTGGGTCTGTTGAAGCTGCTGACTGGGCAGCTCCGGGCCGAAGATTTCGAGTCCGAAGAGAAAGAGCGTTGGAAACAAACGCTCGACGGTCCAATGCTGACCCCCCATCAAATGGCGGCATACAAGCGCCAGCAAGAGCGCCTGCGCCAGCAACAGGAGGAGCAGGAAGCGCCCGACGAGACGGATTCCTCGGAAGATATCCCGTCGGGAGAAAAATTTCCGCTTTCACCTGCGGCGGTGAAAGTTCAGCAGACGGTTCTCGACTTCATGCAGGATTGCGTCTCTTCGGTGCATGGAGCGAACGTGAAAATGGACATGTTCAACAAGTTCGGTTCGGTATTGTTCGCCACAGGCGCCAGCGATGTGATCGGCACGGATGAAGATCTGGAAGAAGGCGAGATCAAGCAGATTATCCGGGCCTCCATGGAAATCGTCGGCGCCAAACCGCCGCAGGCAGAAAAGTTTGTCGAAGATTACGAAGATTATTTTCGCGTGCCCCAATACATGTCGATGATCGAAAAGGGCCGGGACGCCATGCAGGCTCAACTCAATGGCGATAGCTCCGCGCCGGGTATGCTGATTGAAGCATTGAAGGAGTGGAACAAGAAAGAGGAAAAAGCCTCGGGCGCCAGTGAGGCTGAAACCATCGCCATCATGTTTACGGAAATCATGGGCTATACGGAGCTAACCCAGAAGGCTGGCGATGCAGAGGCGCAGGAAATTCTCCGCGCCCACAATCGGATCGTTCGCGCCGCCATTACCCGGTTCAGCGGCAAGGAAATCAAACATCTCGGCTACGGCATCATGGCGTCCTTCGATGGGGTGACTAACTCGGTCGAGGCGGCCAACGCGATCCAGCGCGGCGTCGAAAATTTTAATCTGGCCCGCAAGGAAGACCCGATGGGGGTCAGGATCGGCATCAACGCCGGTGAACCCGTCCGGGAAGAAGATGATATCTTTGGTTCCGCCGTTCAGATGGCGGCCCGCATCTGCGCCATCGCCTCTACCGGCGAGGTCATGGTGTCCGAAGTTGTTGCGTCAATCTGCCGCGGCAAGGCCATGAAGTTCGAAAATCGGGGCGCCCGGGAAATGAAGGGCTTTCCCGATCCGGTCGCGGTTTTTTCCTCCAAGTGGAAGGTCGAGCCGGCCGCCGCCGAGTAAGCCTACTCGTCGTCTTTACCGTCGACCGTGCGCACCTCGGTGTTCATGGGAACGTCGCTGCGCCGCCGTTGCGCGATGATCTTGCCGGTCTGCCAATAGTCGCTGTTCACCGCCCGCTCGGCCATCTGTTCAAACTCTTCGGTCCATTCGCCCAGGTCATAGCCGTACCAGGGCGCTTGGGGTGAAAGTTCGGGCAGGCCTAATTCTTTCCAAATTTCGGCGGCCCGCTCCATGAACTCCCGCTTCGGCAGGGAAATCGGCGGATAGGTCTCTTTCAATGTAGCATCCACCAGTACCGATGCGTCTTCGGGATCGACCATGCTGCGAGGGCCGTGGCCGGCGTCCTGATGTTTCAGGATCTGCACATCATGCTGAGGCTTGCAGCGGTAGGCCATGGCCCAGAACAGCGCGTCCGCGTTCGAACCGTCGATATCCTCGTTCACCGCGATGATCCATTTGCCTTCCGACTGCCGATAGCCCGATAATCCATACAGCGCCCGCCAAACCTCGGTTTGGGTGGCGCCGTGCTCGAACACGATAGCGTGCACCCGATGCAGCGATGTCAGCGGCTCGTGGGCCTTCACCGTGATCACCTGTTTGATGCCCATCGTGTCTCGGAGGTACGCCAGATTGCGGGCCTCGTAGGCAAAACGGCGGATCACGCTGGATTCGCTGGGCGCGACCTGGCTCACCCACGACGTGATGATGGCCTTTTCCTTCCGGGTAATGGCAGTGACGTCCATGAACCCGTTATACTCCTGTAGGTTTACGTGCCCATGGGATTCGCCGAAGGGTGCTTCCGGTTCCAGAAACTCGGTGTCCACATAGCCTTCGATCACCACTTCTGCTTCCGCCGGGACCATCAGGTCCACGGTTTTGGCCGGAACAACATCGATGGGTTCGCCCACCAGCGCACCCGCGACGGCGATCTCGTCGATGCCCTCGGGCACTTTTTGGACAGAAGCGTACGATACGACTGGCGGGCAGCCGATGACAACGGCGCAGGGCATGCGCTCGCCCCGTTCTTTCCAGGCGAGCCAGTTGATGTAGCCACCGGTGCGAAGTTCGGTCGAGGTGTTCATGCCCAGCCGGTCCGGCGCTTTTACCTGACCGCGATAGGTGCCGACATTTTGAACGCCGGTCTCCGGGTCTTTGGTGATGAAGTGTGATGCGGACGTATAGGGTGCGTTATCCCATCCGGGTGTGGAGATGGGGATCGGCAGGTCATCCAGCCCGTGGCCCGTCGTAAGGTCCTTGCCCTGATAGACGACTTCCTGACACGGCGCGTCATCAGGCGCGATCTCGTTGGGTTCGAGCGGGTCTTTGATCGCCTTGATCCAGCGGTCGGTAATCTGGTCCAGCGATGAGCCGAACCCGACCTCATAGATGGACGGGCTGCCGGCCAGCGCACACAGCACCACCGGCATATCGAATTTACGGCCCTTGCTATCGACCACGTTGGTGAACAGCCAGGCCTTGCGTTCGGCTTCCGACATGCCGCCCCGGTACTGCCAGCGGACCAAGGGATGCATCTCTGTGTCTTTGTTGATCTCCCGATCGACCTCCATCAACAGGCCGGCTTTGCGCAACGCCGCCAGATGTTCGGGCAGATTATTGTAGCTTCGCTTCTTTGAGGATTTCCTGGCCATGGGACTAGAGCACCGTCCTGACATCGACGATGGCGACGTTGCCCTTATCCACTTCGGCGACGGCGCGCTTGAACACGCCCGCCAGCTCCGCCGGATGATCCACCGGGCCTTCCGCCCAGGCGCCGTAGCCCCGTGCGACGGTCGCGTAGTCGATGGTGGGCTCGGCCATGCGCTGGCCGATCCAGGCGTTTTCCGGTGGCCGGTTGCGTTTGTTGGCGACGCGGATTTGGTGGTGCTCGTCATTGCCCCAGCTATTGTTGTTATTGATCACCAGCAACAGCGGAATTTGATAGTGAGCGGCCGTCCAGAGCGCGCCCGCACCCATCAGGAAATCACCGTCGCCAGTGATGCTGACCGGGAAACGCCCTTGTTCCCGGAGCGCCAGAGCCGCACCGATGGAGCCTCCTGGACCGTAGCCCACGCCGCCGCCGCCGTCGCCGCCCAGGAAATCTCCCGCGCCGGCAAAATCCCAACAGCCTTCCGGGAAGCTCCGGTTGTTGCGCAGCACCATGGTCCAGGGCTTGTCCTTCACTGCTTGATACAGTTCATGCACCATGCGGCCAGTGGCGATGGGGGACGAGTCCCAGCTTTCCTGCCAACGCTCATATTGCGCCTCCCGCAGCTTGGCGTGCCGCTCGCCCAATGCGTCCTTACGCGCCGCAATTTTCTGTTGCAAGGCGTCGTCGCCGTCGATCCGTGTTTTCAGCGCGGCGTTCAAATGGTCCAGGCCCAGGTTCGGGTCGCAATCGATCTGCAGATCAACCGCCGCCACCGGTCCGCCGAAATGGGACCAGCTGTCATTGACCGTGTGCTCCAGGCTCATTTCGATCACGGTCTGGCCATCTTTGCCGCGCACCCCTTTTACGTGCCCGTCATAGGCGTTGGTGGGATCGACGCAATCCAGCGCCAGGATCACGTCGGCCTCGGCCTTTATGTCATGATCGCTATTGAGGTTCTGCGGATGGGCAGTGGGGAAGGCGACCAGATGACGGTCATCGTTACAGGCCGCGCCGGTTAATTCGGCAAGCTCGATCAGCGGTTCGCGGGAGCGCCGTTCCCGGCCCAACCGGCCGGCGGTGATCAGCGGCATCTCTGCGTTTACCAGTAATTCGACAGCTTCGTTGAGAGCATCCGGGTTGGGCGCCATGGGCGGGGCGGGTTGATACCGGGCAACGCCGGCATCGGGCTGCACCAGATCATCCGGGATGCCGCCTTCTTGGATGACCTGATCCAGACAGATGTAGGCCGGGCCTTTCGGCGCCGTGCCGGCAATCTTATTGGCTTTCAGCAGGGAATCCACCGACGACTGTAGGGTTAACGGTTCGTCCGTCCACTTGCAGAACGGTTTGACCAGATCGCTCTGCATGCTGGCGGTGTGGGTCCAATCGATGGGGCGGCGCTGTGCTGGATCAAACGGACCGCTGCCGCCCAGGATCAGCACCGGCGTCCGGTCGCACCAGATATTATAGACGCTGACCGTGCCGGTCATCAGCCCAACCAGATCATGAATGAGCGCCAGGGAGGTTTCGCCCGCCGCCTTTGCATAACCATGGGCCATGGAAACGACCACCGCCTCGTGGCTGCCCATGATCATTTCCGGACCTTGGTTTCTATTATGGTTCACTAGCGAGTCATGCAGCCCGCGAAAACTGGAGCCGGGCAGCACAAACACATGCTTGAAACCCATATTGCGCAGCGTGTCGGCCATGACGTCGGATCCATATTCCGCCTTGGACTGATTGGCCGGCAGGTTCACCGGGGTTTCCGGATATCTCATGCTGCCGTAGCTGATCGGATCGGACATTTGTGAAGGCTCCCTATGGTCTGGTCTGCGCCGGATATTTTCCCCGATAGAACCATATTCCCCGGCGCCTCGAAATACCTATCTGGCCGGCCATTGAAACCGCTCCGGCGGCCTTTATCCGGTCCATTTTCCCGGATACCATATTTCTTATGGACGCCAAGGCCCCCACCAAACGCGGTTACGCGGATTTTCAGGATCACCTCGCCAATCTGGAAAAGGCCGGGCTGGTTCAGCGCATCGATTCCGAAATCAATAAAGATACCGAGATGCATCCCCTGGTGCGCTGGCAATACCGGGGCGGTGTGCCGGAAGAGAACCGCCGAGCCTTTGTTTTCACGAATGTGGTCGATTCCAAGGGCAGAAAGTATGACATGCCGGTGGTGGTCGGCGCGTTGGCCGGCAGCCGGGAAATTTACCGCACCGGGCTTAATGTGGATGCGGCGGGCGTTGGGGAGATTTGGCGGCGCGCCATGTCCCAGCCCATTGATCCGGTGGAAGTGACCGAGGCGGCCTGTCAGGAAGTGATCCTGCAGGGCGACGATTTAATCGGCGACGGCAAGGGATTGGATGCCCTGCCGGTGCCGATCTCCACGCCGGGCTTTGATGTCGCGCCTTATATTACGGCCGGCAATTTTGTTACGCGCGATCCGGACACGGGGGTGCAGAACTTCGGCACCTACCGGGGTGGGCTCAAAGCTTCAAATCGGTTGGGCGTTCGAATGGCGACAAGGGCCGGCGGCGCCGGTGGCTATCCCCATTGGCTTAAGTATCAGGCGCGGGGGGAGAAGATGCCCTGCGTCTGCGTTCTCGGCTGTCCCCCCACCGTGGCCTATACGGGCCCGCAGAAAGTGCCCCTGGGCGTTGATGAGATGGGGGTGGCTGGCGGTCTGGCCGGGGAGCCGATCCGCATGGTCAAATGTGTGACCAATGACCTGATGGTGCCGGCGGATTCGGAGATCATCATCGAAGGCCTGATCGACACGGAATATCTGGAGCCGGAAGCGCCGTTTGGGGAATCCCACGGACATATATCGCTCGAAGACTTCAATATGATTTTCGATGTCACCGCGATCACCCGGAAGCAAAAAGCCATGTTCGCTTCCATCATCTCTCAAGTGACCCCGTCGGAATCCAGCTCCATCAAGCGGGATGCGTATGAGCAGATGTTCCTGGCCCACCTGCAGCAGACCCTGGGCATCAAGGGCGTCAAAAACGTTGTGATGCACGAGCCGCTGACCAATATCCGCCGGGTGATCTTTATCGTGATGGAGCCCGGCGTGCCAAAGACCGAGGTATGGCGGGCGCTTTACGGTGCCTCCACGCTCCGGGCCGATTGCGGCAAGTATGTGATGGCGGTGAACGAGGATATCGATCCCAACAACGGCGACGCGGTGTTTTGGTCCATGGCCTACCGGGCCAACCCGAGCACGGATATCGTCATCCTGCCAAACCGGGACGGCGGGCACGGGCCCAAGGGCGGCGATAAAAGCACCGACGGCACCATGCTGGTGGACGCGACCCTGAAGCACGAGACCGCACCCCTGGCCCTGCCCAAGAAAGAATTCATGGAGCACGCCAAGGACCTCTGGGAGAAACTGGGCCTCGGCACGCTGACGCCGGAAAGCCCGTGGCACGGCTATTCCCTAGGCGACTGGACCGACGAGTGGGACAACTTGGCGGCCCGCGCCGTGGCCGGCGACTATCTGGAGAACGGCAAACGCTCTGAACAGATGCGGCACAAGGGGATCAAGCCCAACACCCCGGTCCGCAACGTGATCAAATAGACCCCGTGAATAAGCCGATTGGACAGCCTCTCCGCCGCAAGGAGGATCAGCGCCTGCTGACCGGCAAGGGCCGGTTCACTGATGATTTTTCCGCCCCCGGTCAGGCCTATATGGCGATGATCCGCTCCCCTCATCCTCATGCTCGGATCGTCAAAATCGAGACGGCGGGTGCGGCTGCCCTACCTGGTGTACTGGGTGTGTTCACCGGCGCAGACTGCGCGGCGGACGGGCTGAGACCGATCCCCCATAGCCCGCTGCCCAAGACCGATCATGATCTAAAATTGCGGGGTCCCGGCGACAGTGACGTATTTATCGGACCCCATATGCCTCTCCCGGCGGACAAGGTGCGCCATGTGGGCGAGGCGGTGGCCTGCGTCATTGCCGAAAACCGGGGGCAGGCCTTGGACGCGGCGGAAGCCATCTCCGTCGAGTACGAGGTGCTGCCCTACAACACCGATACCTTTGCGGCCGCCGAGACCGAACAGCCGCCGGTGTGGGACGAACTGCCGGGGAATGTCTGTATCGACAGCACTTTCGGCGATATTGCCGGAACCGAAGCTGCCTTCGCCGCCGCCACGCACGTCGTTAAGTCGACGGTGCATATCGGCCGGGTCACCGGCGTACCCATGGAGCCTCGCGCGGTGCTGGCCAATTATGATGCGGAGTCGGGGCGCTATACCCTGTACGCCGGCAGCGGCGGTTCTGTCCGGCAAAAGCGGGAAATTGCCGAGGTCTTGGGCATGGAACCCGAGGATGTGCGGATATTCTCTTATGACGTGGGCGGCAACTTCGGCACCCGCAACCGGGTCTATGTGGAATTTCCCTTGGCCGCCTGGGCCTCGAAGAAAATCGGCCGGCCGGTGAAATACACCTGTGACCGGTCGGAAGCCTTCATCAGTGATTACCAGGGCCGGGATCTGCATTCGACGTTGGAACTCGCGTTGGACGCCGAGGGCAATTTCCTCGCCGTCCGCGCCGACAATATCTCCAACGTGGGCGCGCGCGCGGTGTCGTTCTCGCCCATCGCCAAGGGCTCACAGTTGATCAGCGGCAACTACCGGATATCCGCCGGCATGATCCGATCCCGCGCGGTGTTTACCAACACGGTGCCCACCCAGGCCTATCGCAGTTCGGGCCGGCCCGAGGTCACCTTCGCCATCGAACGGCTGGTGGAACAGGCGGCCCGGGAACTGGGCCGCGATCCGCAGGAGTTGCGCCGGCAAAACCTAGTGACCGAGGCCGAGATGCCCTACCGCAATCCCATCGGCATGGATTACGACAGCGGCCATTATGCGGAGAACCTCGACATCGCCAAGAAGCTTGCCGGCTGGGGGGATGTGGAGGCCCGCCGGGCCGAGGCCAAGGCGCGGGGCAAGCTGCTGGGCGTCGGCTTTATCACCTATGTGGAATCGTCCATCGGCAGTCCCATCGAACAGACAGAAATCACCGTGACTCCGGACGACCGGGTGGATGTGGTGATCGGCACCCAGCCATCGGGCCAAGGCCACGAAACCAGCTTCGCCCAGGTTGCAGCGGAGTGGTTGGGCCTGCCTTTGGATCAAGTGCAGATCGTGCTCGGCGACACGGATGTGGTGAAGGTTGGCGGCGGCTCTCACTCCGGCCGGTCCATGCGCATGGCGGGGACGGTGATTGTGCTCGCGGCCGATGAACTGATCGAGAAAGGCCGGCAACTGGCGGGGCATGTGCTGGAGGCGTCGGCCGGCGACATCGAGTTCGCCGACGGGAGCTTCACGGTGAAGGGCACAGATAAATCAATCGGCTGGTTCCAATTGGCGAAGGAGTTGGAGGGGGTGGACTTGCCCGAAGCACTCTCGGACGGGCTTTACGTGAAGCGCGCCAACGAAATGCACACGCCGGTGTTTCCCAATGGCGCGCATATCTGCGAAGTGGAGGTGGACCCGGAAACCGGTGGGGTGGAGCTGGTCCGCTACGCCGCGGTGGATGATGTGGGCCGGGCGATTAATCCGCTGATCGTCCATGGCCAGACCCATGGCGCAGTGGTCCAGGGATTGGGCCAAGCCATGGTGGAGGCGTGCGTGATCGATGATCACACCGGCCAGACGCTGTCGGGCTCGTTGATGGATTACGGGATGCTGCGGGCCGGCGATGTGCCGGATTTCAAAGTGGCGCTCAACGAAGTGCCGTCGCCGACCAATCCCCTGGGCGTCAAGGCCGGCGGGGAAGGCGGCACCACCGGCTCTCCGGCGGCGTTCATCAGCGCCATTGTGGATGCCCTAAAAGACTACGGCGTGACCCACATCAATATGCCGGCCACGCCGCACCATATTTGGCAGGCAATGCAGAGGGGTGGTGGAGGGTAACCTTACTGCAGCGTCATGTGCGGGCTTGTCCCGCGTATCCATTTTTTAATTTTTTTGATGCGTCGCCCCCGATTTGGGCTCAATGAGAATTGAGGTCAAGTCTCGGGGGTCCATGGCTTGCTCAGTATGGTTCCCCGACAATCGCTTCGCGAGTCGGGGATGACGCAGAGTAAGGTGGGTACGCGGATCACGACGTGGGTGATACCCGCGCCGGCCTGCCTACGCCGAAGCGAAGCTCCAGCTCCGCGCAGGCAGGTCCGCGCATGACTATGAAAATTGAGACCTAAGCGATCTTCGCGTCGATGATCTTGTCGTAGACGCTTTCCGTATCAAGAAGGTTCCACTCAGTCATCCAGTCATAGATGTACTGGTATTCCTCTTCCGTATACGGGCGCGGCTCGATATAGCGAAGACGCGGCGTGTGCAGGTCTTCCGGCGTGATTGTGCAGATCTCGGCCGGCACTTCCTCACAGAGATAGTGCAGATACGGCGTCTTATCCTCGTTGATTTTCTTGACCGCCTTCTTGATCGCCCGGTCGATGGCCGCATAGGCCTCCGGATCGAGCGACGGAGTACCCACTTCGGCGCCGTCGTAATAGGCCTCGGCGATCACCTTGTAGCCGAGCTTTTCGGCGACGGTGACCCAGGGCTCCATGACGGCCGCAGCATCGACGGTGCCGTTGGTGATGGCGTCAAAGCGTTGCTTCGGTCCGCCCACATGTACTGCGCGGATTTCATCCCGCTTCAGATAGCCGCCCAAGAGGCCCAAAGTCACATAGTGGGAGCCGGCGTGGAAGTTCACCGCGACGGTCTTGTTCTTTAGATCGGCCGGGATGTTCACCGGCGAATCCGGCGTCACGATGATCGCTTGGGTGGCGACGGCGGCGCGCTTGGAAATCACCCTGGCGTCCTTGACGCTGTCTTGGGTGCGGCGGATTTGGCCCCATTCACAAGCGCGATACAGAGAGAACTCGCCTTCCTCGATGCCCCGGTGCCAGCCATAGGATTCCACCATCGTGTGATCTTCGATCGGTTTGTCCGGCACATCCAAGTCCCGGTCGCGGCCGGAGCCGGCGCGCACCAATTCCACTTCGATGCCTTCCTCTGCGAAATAGCCTTCGTCCCGCGCCACATAGTAGGGCAGAGAAAAGACCGCATTGTTCACTTCCACTTTGGTTTTCTTAAAGGCCATGGTGTGCCTCCTTTTGATAGAAATTTATTAGTTTTGTTAGCCAAGCGAATAGCCCCACGTCCCAAATTTTCACCGTCTAGAACGGAATCGATGTACCGCGCACGGTGGTCCGGTGCATCAGACGGCGCTCGGTCTCTGGAAAATCTGTCCGCGCATGCATGGAACAGCGATTGTCCCACAGGATCAGGTCGCCCACCTGCCAGACATGCTCGTAGACGAATTCCGGCTTTTCGGCGTGGTCATAGACCGCGTTCAGCAGCCGGCCGGATTCATCCGTATCCATGTCCACGATGCCCTCGGTCATCAGCCGGTTCACGTAGATCGCCTTGCGGCCGGTGTCTTCGTGGGTGCGGAACACCGGATGCACGGAGGCCGCCGAGGCCGGCGTGCCTTTGCCGTCGCCCTTTTGGGTGGAGCCATAGTGATAATGGTGGTGCGCCTTCCGGCCTTCCAAAGGTTCACGGATATCGTCTGGCAGGGACTCGTACGCCGCATAGCCGCTGGCGAAGAGTGTGTTGCCCCCATGACTGGGGATTTCGTGGGCGTAGAGGAATGTCCCCTTGTGCGGCAGTTCCCGGTGCAGCATGTCGTGATGGAACATCATTTCCCCGTCCGGCAGGGCGCCGATGGGCTCTCCGTTCTCCCGGATATTGCTGATCAACATGATGTTGGGCAGCAGCTTTTCATAGCCTTTTGGAAAAAACTCCGCCGGACGGCCCAGTTCGCCCACCTCGCCGAACGCGGCCGTGACGCGAAGTTGATCTTCCTGGCTGAGCTTCTGACCCCGGAACAGCAGGACCAGATGATCCAGCCATGCCTGATTGAGTTGTTCCACGGTCTCATCAGAGAGCGGCTGGGAAAGATCCAGGTCCTTGATCTCCGCACCGATATGCTTGGTCAGGGGAATGACTTCCATCATTTGTCTCCTGTGGCCATCGCTAGCCTGCCATCACGTCCCGGAGGACATCAACCGCTGCCGCGTGGTCGTCCAGGATCACTTGGATATAGTCGGGTGGCGCATCATTGCCGCTGTCGGTGAGCAGCCGGCCTGGCCGTTCCGGCGCGCGCCCAAAGCCGCAAGGCGCGGCCAGACCAAATTCTGGCAGGTGCTTTTTGATGCTGGTGATTTGATCGCGAAGGCCCCCTTCGCCGTGCAGGTGATGGATCGCGCCCACATAGGCCCTGGCGCCGGCCAGTTCAAACCGTTCAAACGGTTTGAAAAAGGTTTCATCCGCTGCATCCAGGGTGGGGAAGTGGACGAAATCCACCTGCCGTCCGCTGGCCGCCACTACGGCATTCAGCAACAACACCGTGCCCATGGCGTCGGGTGGCTGCCGGCTGGGCCAGCCGTCGAGGGTGCCGTAACAGGAATGATAGCCGAGCGCGACGTCCGCCGGGATCGCCGCACAAATGTCGGCGGCCGGTTTCGCCACGCGTGCGGCTTCCGCCTCGGCGCCCGTCTGGTCGCCGTCTTTCAGCTTGTTTTCGATCAGCCGGTTTTCGATGGCCATGTCCCATTGAATGGCGAGTTCGGAGGCTGGAATATGACGGATCATCTCGGTCACCTCGGCGGTCAGGGCCTCTGTAAATCCGGGCGCAACTTTTTCCAGATCGTCCGGATCGGGGATAAAACTTGCCAGACAGGAATAGGTGAGGGGGATGCAGACTTGGAAACGTACGTGGGCCGGTATCTTGCCCTGCTCTTTTAAATGCCGGAAGACGTAATAAGAGTTGATGGCGTCGCGGGTGTAGCCGAGCCGCCAGCCTGGATCGCCGAACCGGACCTTATCGATCCCGGCCTTTACGGTGAACTGATACTGATCGTGGTTGCCCTGGGGCCGCCAAGTCTCGACCCCGTTCGCGTCGGCGTCGGGATAGCGAATGGTCTCCATCTCACGGTGACCGTTCAATACCCGATGCGCGATGCCATCGATCCAATAGCGCCGGTCGCCGATTTCGCCGTCGGGTAGATAGGCCAGCCATTCGCCGAGACCCGGCCCGAACGCGGTAAACACTTCCTCGGGCGTGTCCAGCGGAATGCTGCCCACTAAGAGTAATTCGTCGGACATGGATGTCCTCCCCGGTATTTGTTGTTTATTGGGTTTAAACTAGCGGGAGAGGCCGGGTGAGTCACGGAACGAACGACACCTGTCGTCCGCCAAATATGCCACTAGATTTATTGCTGGGTCGGGGGAGTGTTCCCGCCGATCCGGCGACTCTACCGGGTCGCGCCCGCCGATCTCAGGATAGCTTCGATCTCCGTGAGCCCCATTTTTACCGCCATTTTTAGGGCCGTATCGCCCTCCGGCGTCTGAAAATTAGGGTCTGCCCCGTGCTTCAACAGCCATTCGACCGAGTCGACCCGCTTCTGCCTGATTGTTTCAATCAGGACAGTACGCGTAAATTGGCGTTGATTGTTGAGATTGGACCTGTAGGCGCCATTTACCTCGCCGCCAAGTTGACGCGCCAGTTCCATATTTTTACGATCGCCCGACATGCAAAACGCCATGAAAGGCGTGAAGGCAAAAACATTGGGGATGTTTGGGTTGGCGCCACGCTGCAACAGGAGCGTATGAATTTCACTGATCTCTTGATCGCTCTTTCCACTCAATTTCTTGGCATTATAAGCCTTAAAGATCGGGACATCGCCGTATGGTCCCAGTCCATCCGGGTCGGCTCCCGCGTCGAGAAGCAATCGGACTATTTCGATATTGCCGAGAAACGCCGCATACCCCAAAGGCTTGCAGTTGAGGTTGGCAGGGCAGGCCGGTTCCAGTGGCGGTTTTGACCGTAAGGCCCTCTCCACGCCGCTGACGCTATTTTGCCGAATGGCGTCCCGCAACGGATCAGCCACGGCCGGCTGAGCCATCAAAATAGCTGTGGCTACGGCGCAAACGGCCATCACGTGCGATCTATTTATGTATGTAATAATAAAAATTATGACAATTTAATATAGCATTCGTCCTGTGTCAGTATCGAATTTGCCGGTTGGCTGGAGGTGGAGGGATAGGATGTGGTTTAGCGTCACTGACAAGGTCGTGGATGGTGGAGTGTCACCGACCATGGGTTCGAACAGGGTTCGTCTCTTCATACCGCAAGCCACCAAAAAACCCGCCAGATGGCGGGTTGATTGTTGGCTGGGGCGGGAGGATTCGAACCTCCGAATGCCGGTACCAAAAACCGGTGCCTTAGACCACTTGGCTACGCCCCATTGCCGTGATCTCCCGTTGCCGGGATGGCGCGCAATGTATTCAGATTTGCCGGGATCGGCAACCTCTTAACCGAAATGTCTAGGCCAAGATCGGTGCAGCGGCGATCCACCAATCGGGATGGTCCTGGCGAAGGGTGTCCGCCGCCTTTGTTGCCTGCGCTTCCTCAGCAAACAACGCGAAGCACGTGGCCCCGCTGCCGGATAGCCGAGTGAACAAAACGTCGTCCAGTGCTTCCAGCGCCGACAGCACGTCGCCGATAACCCGCGCGGTTTTGATCGCGGCGCCGGTCAGATCGTTGCGCCGGGATTGAAGCGCCTGGGCCAGCGTCTCCACTGTGTCCGGCATTCCGTCCAACCTGTCGGCCTTGGAAAACGTCCCTTGCCGGGCGGCAAACACCTGTGGCGTCGGCACAGCGACCAGCGGATTGACCAGGACCAGATGGGCCGCCGGCAGGCCGGGCGCGGGTTCAACGACCTCGCCCACGCCGCCGATATAGGCGGACCGGCTTTCCAGGCACACGGGCACGTCCGCGCCCAGGGTCTTCGCCATAGCATTCAAGAGGGCTGGCGGCGGGGACAAGCGCCATAATTCGCACAAACCTTTTAACGTGGCGGCTGCGTCGGCCGAGCCGCCGCCGATGCCCGACGCCACCGGCAGGTTCTTGGTCAGCGTGATGCGGGCGCGGGGCTCGATTTCCGCCTCGTCCGCCAGCATCCTGGCCGCTTTCATCACCAGATTGTCGTCATCGGCGCGCAGCTCGCCGGCGAAGGGGCCATCGATGTCCAGTTCTAGAAAGCCGCCTGGCTCAAACATCAGGGCATCGCCAACGCCAGCGAAAACGATCAGAGAATCCAACTCGTGATAGCCGTCAGGCCGTTTGCCCAAGACGTGGAGGTACAAATTGATCTTGGCGGGGGCGCCGAGGCGAAGGGGGGCGGACACGGTCCAATACCGACGGGGCCGATTACGAGTTCGGCAGCCCTTCCTTCAGTTTTTTCTTAATAATGGGAATCTGATCTTTTTCCGGGTCCAAGGTCAACGCTCGTTGCCACTGAAAGCGGGCCTCGATCTTGCGGTTGACCCGCCAATATGCATCGCCCAAGTGGTCGTTGATGGTCGGATCATGGGGGGTCAGCAGAACCGCACGTTCCAGATTCTTTACCGCGCCCTCCATGTCGCCCATCCGGTACAGCACCCAGCCCAAACTATCGACGATGTAGCCGGCGCGAGGCTGTTGCTTGACAGCAGATTCGATCATCTTGCGGGCGCGTTCGATGTTTTTGCCCTGTTCCACCCAGGAATAGCCGAGGTAGTTCAGAACCCGCGGCTCGTTAGGATTGAGTTCCAGCGCCTTCAGGAAATCTTTCTCCGCCTGGGGCCATTTTTTCAGCCGTTCATGGGCGGCGGCATTCCAGAACAAAAGCTGCCAGTGATGGGGCTCGTACTTGGTGATCCGCTTTTTGGCCTCTTCAAACGCCGCGGCGGCGTCTTTGTAGCTTTGCTTGGACCGATAGAGCTCTCCCATTTGGATCAGCGCATCAATCCGGGATGTCTCCTCCTTTGCCATGGACCGCAACAACTTCACCGCGTCATCCAGCCGGTCGAGGGCGTACAGTGTCCGCGCCTGCCGGAGCCGGGCCGACCATCCATAGGTGGGGTCCTTGGCCAGTGATTGCTGAACACCGAGGGCCTCCTTGTAGCGCCCTTCTCCATAATAATTGTCGGCGACCAGGAATTTCACCAGGCCGAAATTCGGCTGTAGATAGAGGGCCAGATTGGAAAAGATCAGCGCCTCGAAGGGGCTTTGCCGCTGGATCGAACGGGACAGACTGAACATGGCCTCGGCCATGCCGAATTTGGCGTCAAGTTTCGGCAATGGCGCCGATTTCCTGCCGGCAAGACGATTGAGCGCAGAGTCCATCAGAACAGACTGCGGGCTGCCCTTCAGGTAGTCCTGATAAACCTTCTTGGCCTTTTCTTTTTCGCCGGTCCGTTCATAAAATTCTCCGAGAAGCTGGGACATGCGCAATCCCGCCCGACCGCGTGCTTTAATGGCGTTTTGATAGGCCTCTTCAGCTTTCTGGCGGTCGCCGGATATCTCGTGAATGAGAGCGATATGGGGCCCAAGCAGAACTGCCATGCCCGGATTGCTGTTGCGCTCTTCCAGCGCTGTGATGGCGTCATCATATTTCTTTTCGCCGGCCAGGACCCAGGCTTTGATCAGCGGAAGGGACAATGCTCCCAACCCTTCTTCCGGGAAGCCGGCGACGCGGTTTGCCGCCGCGGTAAAGTTGCCGATCCGAACGTTTTGGACGATCAGAGCCGTCTGCACGATGTCCCGAACAGGGGCATCGGTCTTGTCGAGTGTTACCGCCAGGCTCAACGCCTCTTTCATCCGGCCTTCGGCCAGAAGGATGGTGAAGAGCTGAATCTGCACTACCGAATTATTGGGATTGGCGCGCAGATTTTCCCGATAATATTTAACGGCGGCAGCAGGATCCTGAATGATCTGCGCGTGCCGACCGGCCAGATACTCGCCAAATTTTAACGGTGTTTCGGCGGTTTTTTGATTGGCGGCAAAACCCGGTTGAAATGTCGCCAGCAGAACTCCGGTGGCAAGCCCCAGGCCAGGAACCAACTTGAGGAATGATTTTTGCGGCATTTGGTCTAAAATTCCGGCGGCATTGGTTAACCACTATTTCCGGTAATTCTAGCCGCAGCGGCGGTTTTCCACAAACGTCAATACGCGCGCGCGGTCACTCTTTCGTCACGGGAGTGCTCGTTGCTGGTGTAGGGCGCCATTCAGAGATCCCGTCCATCAGACTCCCCATGATAGACAAGGTCTTCGTCCCGGTGGCTCACATGTTGGGGTAGTTCGGGCCGCCGCCGCCCTCAGGCACCACCCAGTTGATGTTCTGGGTGGGGTCTTTGATGTCGCAGGTTTTGCAGTGGACACAGTTCTGCGCGTTGATCTGGAACTTGGTCTCTCCGCCTTCCTCGAGAAATTCATAGACGCCAGCCGGGCAGAACCGGGCTTCCGGTCCCGCATACTCGGCCAGATTGACCGAGAGCGGCACGTTTTCGTTTTTCAGAGTGAGATGCGCCGGCTGGTTTTCCTCGTGGTTGGTGTTGGAGAGAAAGACCGATGACAGTTTGTCGAAGCTGATCTCCCCGTCCGGTTTCGGATAGGCGATGGGTTTGGCCTGTGAAGCTTTCTGGAGTTGTTCATGATCGGCATGGTGGCGAAGGGTCCAAGGCGCATTGCCGCCGAACAGATAGGTGTCGATGCCGGAATAGAGGATTCCGCCCCAGAGTCCCCAACGGAATGACGGCCGAATGTTTCGGACTTTGCGTAGTTCCGCCCATAGCCAAGAGGTCTTCAGTGTTGACGGATAACTGGTGAGCTCTGGCGCTCGTTCGTCCGACTTCAGCGCCTCGAAGGCGGCTTCGGCCGCCGTCATCCCGGACTTCATGGCGGTATGGGTGCCCTTGATTTTGGGCACGTTGAGGAATCCGGCGGAATCGCCGATCAGCACGCCGCCGGGGAAGGTCAGCTTGGGCAGAGACTGAAACCCGCCCTCCACCAATGCCCTGGCGCCATAGGAAATACGCCGACCGCCTTCCAGCACCGGGCGGATCGCCGGGTGGGTTTTATAACGCTGCATTTCGTCGAAAGGACTTAAGTAGGGGTTCTTGTAGTCGAGCCCGATCACGAAACCCAAGGCGACCTGGTTTTCCTCCAGGTGATACAGGAATGAACCGCCGTAAGTGTCGGCGTTTAAGGGCCAGCCGACGGTGTGTACGATAGAGCCTTGTTTGTGGTTTTCAGGCTTCACCTCCCACAGTTCCTTGATGCCGATGGCATAGGTCTGCGGATCCGCATCTGCGTTCAAATTGAACTTCTCGATAAGTCCCTTGGACAGCGAGCCTCGGCAGCCTTCGCCAAACAACGTATAGGCGGCGTGCAATTCTACTCCCGGCTCATGCATGTCGGTTGGCTGGCCGTCTTTACCGATCCCCATATCGCCGGTGGCGATGCCCTTCACCCGGCCATCGTCATGATACAGCACTTCGGCGGCAGCGAAACCGGGATAGATTTCCACTCCCATGGCTTCCGCCTGTTCGGCCAGCCAGCGGCAGAAATTCCCGAGACTGATAATGTAATTGCCGTGGTTTTTCATCTGCGGCGGCGTGGGCAGCTTGATGGAGCCGCTTTTCGTCAGATACAGGAACCGGTCTTCCCCCGCCGGCGTATTGAGTGGCGCGCCGCGATCCCGCCAATCAGGGATAAGTTCGTTCAGCGTGCGCGGTTCCAACACGGCGCCGGATAAAATATGAGCGCCAACCTCGGAGCCTTTCTCGACGACGCACACATTTAATTCGGTTCCGGATTCTTCCGACAACTGTTTCAGCCGAATCGCGGCAGAAAGCCCGGACGGCCCCGCCCCGACAATCACCACGTCGAACTCCATCGATTCCCGCTCACTCACCGACAATTCCCCCACTTCGTTCTCTAGGTGCGTTCCCTTGGCCCGGCTGCTAAACTGGACCCATGACAGCAATCCACAATGCCCGCGAAGCCCTGGTTTGGCAACTGGAAGCCGGCATCGATGAATGCATCGGCGAAGCTCCGGTAAACCGGTTTATCGAGCCGGGCGCCAATGAGGCACTCGAGGCAGAGGCATCAGTGGAGAGCCAGCACGTCAGTCGAAACGCAAGCCGAACTGTCAGGCGGATAGAGGCGCGCCCCGAGCAGGCTCCAGCACCGGCGGCCCAGGTGGAGATCCCTGGCGTGCAAAGCGCCTGGGAACAGGCGGCGGCCTGCGCAACTGTCGAGGAACTGGAGGCCGCTGTCAGAGGATTCGAGGAGTGCTCCCTCAAGAAAACGGCAACCAACACCGTGTTCTCGGACGGCAACCCGGCGGCCAAGGTGATGTTTGTAGGAGAAGCGCCGGGTGCCGACGAAGATCGGCAGGGGAAGCCGTTTATCGGCCCCAGCGGCCAGCTCTTGGACAAGATGGCGGCGTCTATCGGCTTGGACCGGACTGGTTTCTACATCACCAATATTGTCTTTTGGCGGCCACCCGGAAACCGCAATCCGACCACCAACGAGATCGCCCTGTGTCTGCCCTTTGTCGAACGGCACATCGAATTGATTGATCCCGATATTCTTATTCCGCTGGGCGGCCCGGCGACAAAAACTCTGTTGGGCGAGCAACAGGGCATCACCCGGCTGAGGGGGAAATGGCGGACTTACCAGTCCAAGAATTTGGCCGCGCCGGTGGATGTCATGCCGTTTCTGCATCCCGCTTATTTGCTTCGGTCACCGGCGGCCAAAAAAGACGCCTGGCGCGATCTTCTGGCTGTCAAGGACAAGCTGAATGCCGGCTGACAGGGCTGGTGTTCCACGTGCTCTATGGCTAGTTTATGCCTATGCCAAATGAAACGGTAAACATCCAGGCGTTGACGGCGGAAGCCGTAGGTTATTTCAATGACGGTCGGATGCCGGACGCCGCGGCAGCAGCGGAAAAGATCGTTGGCGCCGATCCCCAAAACATTTACGGCAATTATATATTGGGCCAGAATCATTTGGGGCGGGGCGAGTACCAACAAGCCAAATCTTGTCTCGAGACGGCAATTGAAGCGAAACCCGATTTCATCGAGGGGCATATTGCTCTGGGCCAGGTGTTTCAGGCCAACGTCCAAAGAGGCGCGGCTCAAGCGAGTTTTGAAAGGGCTCTGTCACTCGATCCGAATTCTCTGGATGCTTTGGTCAATCTCGGTAAACTTTTCAATGACGGCAAGCAATGGGAACTGGCGCTCAGCTATCTCGAACGGGCGCTGGCGCTTGAAGGCGAACTGCCGGACGCGCATTTCGAGATGGGAGAGTGTTTGAAAGAATTGGAACGCGAGGAAGAGGCGATCATCGCCTATAAGCGCTCTCTTATGCTCGATCCTTTCCACGCTAAGGCTCACCATCACCTGGGAAGTTTGTTGAAGAAAAATTATTTTCATGAGCAGGCCTTGAGCAGTCTGGAAGAGGCCTACAAGCTAAACCCGGATGATCTCTCGATCGCCCGGGAATTGTCCGTCGCATTAAGCATCGTCGGACGCAATGAAGAGGCCATACATTATATGGGCCTCGCCTCCCAGTTCATTGAAATGTATGCCGAGGGGGAAGCAGATTTTGTTCTTGTGGGGCATAATAAGGGCGCCGTTGAATTCCCTACCGACGCTGATGTTCCTCGGCGAGTGGATAAGAGCTGGCGTTAAAGGTATGGGCGTAAGGAGCCGAGCGGATGAAAGAGAATCGTATAGAATTTAGCGCACCGGAAAACGCTAACTTTATCAGCGTTTGGTCAGCCCTGCCCCCCGAACTATGCGAAGACCTGATCGAATTTCACAAAACGCACAGTAATTTGCACAGGGCCGGCGCCATCGGTACCGGCGCAATCGATGAAAGACACAAGAAAAGTACAGATGTGACAATAGAGCCGGTCGATCTGGAAAAACCGGGCTATGAGCCGTTCAATGACTATTTGGCGGCACTACACGAGTGCTATCGGGACTATTGTGATCAATGGCCGTTTTTGAAGTCGTATTTGACCCGGACTCTTGTCGGCGCCTTTAATTTTCAAAAGTACGAAGTGGGCGGGCATTTTTCCCGCATCCACTCCGAACGGATGGAGTATTCGGTTCTCAACCGTATCCTGGTTTGGATGACATATCTCAATGATGTGGAAGAGGGTGGAGAAACCGAATTTCCCCATTTCGGTCTAAAGATTAAGCCAGAAGCCGGAAAAACCATCATCTGGCCGGCGGAATGGACCCATGCTCATCGCGGCTGCCCAACGATCTCCGGCCAAAAGTACATTCTGACCGGCTGGTTCCTACAGCCGCCCGATATCTAGCCGCCTGATTTCGAACTGATTTTCGGCGAAACCAGGTCAAAATGATCCTGGAAACCTGGAACCTGGATTTTCGACGCGCCTATTGCCTGGATTCGGCGGTTCCCGTATGCTTTGGGAAACCTGGGTGGCGTGAAATAATTTACACTTTGGGCTTTTGAGGACTTAATTCCCCGCATAGATCCCATGATTTATCGAATTCTACTTGGCTCTGTCCTTGCCGTATCCCTGTTGCTGATCGGGTTAGATCCTGTTTCGGCCGCCAAATCTGTCGCCAAGGCGCCGCCACATCTGTTTGTGTCTCCCGGCATCAAGCCGATCTACAGGGAAAAGATTGATCTCGATAAATACCTGCAGCCCGGCGACAAGGTGCAGCGCTGGACCTCAGAGGAATTGCCGGCGATTTTGTCGGCAGCTGACGTCAGCCGTTACCGGGTGATTTTCCGCCTACAAAAAGAGGGGGAGTGGAAAACCGCCGACAAGATAATCCGTTCTCTCGAAGATCGTATCCTGATGGGGCATGTGCTGGCGCAGCGTTATCTCCATCCGAAGAAATATCGTTCAAAGTATACCGAGCTGAAAGACTGGATGGACAAGTATGCCGACCATCCGGAAGCCAGCCGTGTTTACCGTCTGGCGCTGAAGCGCCGGCCCAAGAACTGGAAACTGCCGAAAGAGCCGTCGGGCATCGCTCTTGGCGGATCAGGCCATGACGGCCGGCGTATCGGTTATCTTGTCTACAACCCGCGCAAAAAACTGACCAAGGCCGAATACAAGGAGATGCGCGGCTATGAGCGCCGGCTCCGGTACTATTCCCGCAAGGGCTGGACCCTGGCGTTCAAAAAACTGATCGCCAAGAAACGGGTCAATCAGCTCCTTCATCCGGTACAAAAAGACCGACTCATGGCTAAGCTTGCCGCCGGGTATTATGCCGCCGGCCGGGACAAATGGGCCTTGGACTGGGCAGAGAAAGCCGCCAAGAATTCGGGGAAGTACCTGCCGGAAGCTCATTGGACGGCGGCGCTGGCGTCCTGGCGGCTGAAACAGTATCGCCGGGCCCGGGATCATTTCCATGCCGTTTCGCGGTCGGATTATACGTCTGCTTGGTTGACCACGGCCGGGGCGTTCTGGGCGGGCCGGGCCAGCATCAAGATCAGGCGGCCGCAGGACTTTAACAAATATATGAAGCAGGCGGCCGAGCATCCCCGCACGTTCTACGGCATTCTCGCCGCAAAACTGTTGGACCGGGATTTGGATTACGATTGGACCCCGCCGCCTTTGGCCCAGGAGGCCGTGGCGGAATTGTCCACCGAACCCGGCGGACGCCGGGCAGTGACGCTGTTGCAGATCGGCGAGGACCGGCGTGCCGAGCGGGAACTGCGTCTGGTGTTTTCATCAGCCAAGCCGGAACTGGCGCGGGCCATGCTGGCGCTGGCAGACCGGGCAAATATGCCGTCGCTGGCCATGCGGCTGGGCAATATGCTGGTGCAGTCCGGATCAGAACTCCACGACAGCACGGCCTATCCGGCGCCCAACTTGAAGACCGAAGGCGAGGAGGTCATCGACCGGGAACTGATCCTGGCCATCGTCCGTCAGGAATCGGGATTTAATCCCAAGGCCAAATCCCACCGGGGAGCGCGCGGTCTCATGCAGTTGATGCCCGGCACGGCGAGCTTCGTCGCCCGGGATCGTCGCTTCCGGGGGTCCAAACGCTCCGAGCTATTTGATCCGGAAACCAACATTGCCCTGGGTCAGCGCTATATTGATATCCTGTTGTCGGACAAACGCATCAGCGGCGATCTGTTCCGCATGGTGATCGCCTGGAACGCAGGACCGGGCAATCTTAATAAATGGACCCGCAAGGTGAAACACGATGATGACGCCCTGCTGTTCATCGAGAGCATCCCGGCGCGAGAAACCCGCATCTTTGTTGAAAAGGTGCTGACCAATTATTGGATTTACCGGGCGAGGTTCCGCCAGCCCATGAATTCCCTCGTTGCGGTGGCGGCCGGCAAATGGCCGGTCTATCATTCGGAGCGGCTTAATGGCGTAGAGGTGGCCGAAGATGGCAAGGAAAAGTAAGGCGGCTGCAAAAAAGAAATCCGCCGCCAAGCGTCGCGTCACCGCAGCGTCCCAACCGCGCAAATTTCTTCCCGTCAATATCGCGGTGATGACCGTATCCGATACGCGGACCAAGAGAGACGACAAGTCCGGTGATCTGCTTGCCGATCGGTTGCAGGCGGCTGGGCATGAACTGGCGGCGCGGGCTATCGTACCGGACGATCAGGCCAGAATCGTTAAGCAGCTTAATGCGTGGATCAAAGACAAGAAGATCGATGTGGTGCTGGCCACCGGGGGCACCGGGGTTACCGGCCGGGACGTCACGCCTGAAGCCTTTCAATCGGTCTATGACAAGGATGTTCCGGGCTTCGGCGAGTTGTTCCGCATGATGAGCTTCGAAAAAATCGGCACCTCGACCATTCAGTCCCGGGCCACTGCTGGCGTTTCCGGCGGCACCTATCTGTTTGCGCTGCCGGGAAGCCCGAGCGCCTGCCGCGACGCCTGGGACGACATCCTGGTGCATCAGTTGGACTACCGGTTCAAGCCGTGCAACTTCGTGGAACTGATGCCACGGCTGATGGAGAAATAGCTGGGGGCCCGGCCTCAGCCCGCCATCCCGAAGGTCCGCCGCCGCCAGGCGAAATAGTCTCCCCCCGTATCGATATCGTTGAGCGTCTCCAGCGTGGCGATCTTTGCGCCATCGCTGAAGTTCGCCAACGTATCATTGAGAGCATGTTCTGTGGACCAGCGCACATCGCCGAAGATGGACGGGATCATGGGCCGGCGGCGCAATCCCACCAGCCAGTAACCGCCGTCTTCGCCCGGTCCGAACACGGCGTCATGATCGCCGAGGGCCTTGAACGCCTGTTGAATATGGGCCGGGCGAATATCCGGAATGTCCGACCCAATGATCACCACCGGCCCCGGTGGCAACGCTTGCATTGCCCGGTTCATGCGGTCACCCAAGTCGCCACCCGCTTGTGGGGCCGCCGGGATGTTATAGTGAACCGCAAGCGGCCGCGCCGCCCGGTCGGGCGTCACGGCGAGAATGGTTTTCCAGCGGGGATCATTGCCGAGCCGTCGGACCATCGTGGACAACGTGTGCCGGTAGAACTGCGCCGCACTCACATCGCCGATGGCGGCGGCGAGCCGGCGTTTAACCTGACCGGCCTGGGGCGCCTTGGCGAAAATGACGAGGGTGGGGGTCACTTGTACAGCCTCCCGATCACGCGGGGCGCCACGCCGGCGAAATACAATGAAAGACAGGTCAGGTTGCGCAACGGTCTCAACGTATAGCCGCCCCGTTGATAACGGATGGCGGAAGTGATGGCTTTGGGGGCAAGAACATCCAGCCGCGCCCGCCCGATGCGGAGGATGATGTCCACGTCTTCATAGAGGGGGATGGGTTTGAACCCGCCGATTGAGTCGTAAAACGCGCGGGAGATCAGCAGCCCCTGATCCCCATAGGGCAGCGCCCATTTGCGGCAGCGCCAGGCGACCCAGCGCTCGATCCGCCGGGCTTTGGGGTGAGGATCGTCGAGGGCAAAAGTAAAGACAGCGGCGCGATTCTCATTGTTCGGGTCGGCCATGAAGGTGTGCGCGGCCTCCGCCCAGCCGGTTTCCAGGATCGTGTCGGCATGCAGGAACATCAGCCACTCGCCCTTCGCCGGCTCTGCCCCGGTGGCCAATTGTGATCCCCGGCCGGGAGGCGCATCTATCACCGTTGCGCCCAGACCATCGGCCAGCGCTTGCGTCCCGTCGGCGGAGCCCCCGTCGGCAATAATGATTTCCGCCGCGGCCGCTCTGATGTTCTCCAATGTGGCGGGCAGGCTCTCTGCGGCGTTCAGGGTGGGGATGACGACACTCAACATGGCCCGGACTATAGCATGAGGAACGGGGGGCAAAACGCCGGCAAATGTTCTTGAAATGTTCTATTCCTTGATCTAGCCTCGAGAGATGATTGATACGCTTCCCGACAGGGCCCGAAAGGGGCGCGGGGCGGTGGGCAACCCGGCTAACCGGTTCGATCCGCAGTCCCGCATCCGTACCGATGACGGCTGGTGGCAAGAGGATGACGAGCTGGCGCCCAAGCTGGCGACCCAGTGGTTCGATGACGCATCCCGCTCGGTGATCGCCCGCAATTCATCCCCAGATGTCCCCTTTGATCGGTCGGTCAATCCGTACCGGGGATGCGAGCATGGATGCATTTATTGTTTCGCCCGGCCGACCCACGCGTATCTCAGTCTCTCTCCCGGTCTGGATTTCGAGACCAAAATCTTCTCCAAACGCAACGCGCCTACACTGTTGGCTGACGAGTTGCGGAAACCAGGCTATATCGCGATGCCGATGGCCATCGGTGTAAATACGGATGCTTATCAGCCATTGGAAATAGAGCTGGAGATCACTCGCGGGGTTTTGGAGGTGCTGTGCGATTTCCGCCATCCGGTCTCTATCATCACCAAGTCGTCGCGGGTTTTGCGCGACGTCGATATTTTGTCCGAAATGGCGGCGGACGATCTGGTTCACGTCATGGTCTCGGTCACCACGTTGGACGCCAACCTGGCCCGGCATATGGAGCCTCGTGCCGGCACGCCGATCCAGCGCCTCCGCGCCATTCGGGAGTTAAACGCGGCGGGCATCCCGGCGGGCGTGTTGGCGTCGCCGATGATTCCGGCGATCAACGATATGGAGCTGGAGCAAATTTTGGAGACTTGTGCCGAAGCCGGCGCGAAGGATGCGGGCTATATCTTTCTACGTCTGCCGCGGGAGCTGAAGGAGATGTTCAGCGACTGGCTCCGGGCGCATTTCCCCGACCGGGCGGACAAGGTGCTGAGCCTGATCCGTCAATCCCGGGACGGGCAGTTGAACGCCGCCGGATTTGGGGTGCGCATGTCCGGCACCGGGGCCTATGCACAGATGCTGTCCAAAAGGTTTAAGGCGGCGGCGAGAAAGCTGGACCTCAATCAGCGCAAGGAAACGCCCGAATTGAATTGCGATCTGTTCGCCCCGCCGCCGGCGCCCGGCGATCAGCTCTCTCTTCTCTAAGCGCCAAAAGAAAACCGGGCCTTCGACGAGGCCCGGTCTCTTATAGTCGTCATCCAATCGGCAGCACTACATTTTGCCGATTTCCTTATAGAACTTTTCCGCGCCGGGGTGGAACGGCAGGGTGTGCTTCTGGGTCGCATAGTCCAGGGTAACCGTTTCCGTCCATGGTGCGTTGGCCCGAATTTTGTCCAACTCAGTCCAATAGGTCTTCATCATTCTGTAGACCAGATCGTTGGAGAGCGTGGAGCGCGCGGTCACGCCCAGCACGGCCCCGTTGGAATAGACGTCGGCCTTGGGCTCCTGGTTTGGACCATAGATTCCGTTTTTGATCTTGTCCCAGGTGCGTCCCGCCACGAAGAACTTGGACAGGCCCGGATGTTTGTTGCCGTTTGGATCGCTGGTGCCCAGAAAGCGAATTTTCGAGGTGGCGGTCACTTGTTGGAGTACGGCGCACGGATCGATGCAAGCGACCGTCCAGACATCAATCTGGCGATCCTGAAACGACTGTTGTGCGGCGGCAAAGCTCGCCTTCACGTTCGAATAATCGGCATTCACTTTTAGACCGGTGACGCCCTGCAGGAAAACGCGCGCTGTGTTCCACTGGCCGCCGCCCGGAGGGCCCAAAAAGACGCGCTTGCCTTTGATGTCCTCCAGCTTGGTGATGCCGGAATCCGCATACGTGACATAGTGATAGGCGCCCAACGGGAACCAAAACAGCACACGCAAATTCTTGGCGAGCTTGGGCGCGTCTTTCAGCTTCTTGTACATGGCGACGCCCTTGGCCATGAAGTTGTAGACCGTTGGCGAGGTCATCGACATGTCGATTTTTTCGCGGCCCACATCGACCATGTGCTTAGTTGCCGCACCCGTCGCATCGACGTTGATTTCAACGTCCTTGAGGTTTTGGTTTACCAGGTTGGCCATGGTGGTCATCACCAAATACATGGATGAACCCGGTGCGATGGTCGACATTTTCAATTGGGTTTTTTGGGCCGCTGCCGGTCCGTTGATCATCAGGCCGGCGCTCAGCGCCGCGACGCCCAAAAGTGAGAGTGTTTTACGTGTCATGGAGTCCTCCTCTGTATAATAGTTGAACAAATGTTACCCGGTATTCGATTTCCTTGCTAGCCCACGGGGGTTGGGCCGGAGGTCCGCCGGTAGGTCATTGCCTCCCAGCCTAGCGCGGCGATGATGACAAGCGCCGAAACACCGGAGACAGTAACATCGGGCACCAGGACGGCGAGACCGGCAATGATTCGGATGATCTGTTGCACGCGATTGATTTTGGCAAGTGAGAAATTTGCGAACGCGGTGGCCAGCGCGGCGGTGGACAGAGCAAAGGCGGCCAAACCCCAAGCCAGATTTGCGACATCCCACCCTTCGATCAGCACCAGCGCCGGGTGATAGATAAACACGAACGGAATCAGGAAGCCGGCCGCCGCCAGGCGTACGGCGACCATGCCTGTCTCAATCGGTTTGGAGCCGGCAATGGGCGCGGCGGCAAAAGCGGCGATGGCTACAGGCGGGGTGATCGCCGATAGAACGCCGTAGTAGACGACGAATAAATGGGTCAGGAGTATCGACAGGCCCAACTTGCCCAGCGCCGGACCGATCACCAGCACAATGATCAGATAGGCCGCGCCCGTGGGCACGCCCATTCCCAGGACCAGACAACCGGCCATCACCATCAATAGCGACAAGAATAGGCTTTCCCCGGCGACGCTGAGGATGGCGGCGGCGAATTTGATCCCCAGGCCCGACATGTTGATGGCGCCGACCACAAAGCCGATGGCGGCGACCACGATCATGATGGTGGCGCAGGTGCGACCCGCCCGGACCAGGCTGTTGATGATTGCTTTGATAGAGCGGAACTCGGGATAAAAAATCAGTGACAGCACAAACGCCGTCAGCATGCCGAAAAACCCAGCCGCCTGAGCCGTGCGCCCGGTCAGCAGCACGTAGACGATGACGCCCAAGGGGACAAAGAAAGACAGGGACTTCACCCAGTCCGCGCCTGTTAGATGTTCCCGCTCTTTGGGCGGTACCGGTGCGATGCCCTGTTTGCGGGCTTCCAGCCAGACCACGGAAAACAGACTGAGGTAATACAAGAGCGCGGGGATCGCTGCGGCGACGATAATCTTCAGGTATGAAATGCCGGTGATGTCGGCCATCAGGAAAGCGACCGCGCCCATCACCGGCGGCATGATCTGGCCGCCCGTCGATGCGGTGGCCTCGACCGCGCCCGCGAACTTGGGCTGGAAGCCGGTTCGCTTGATCATGGGGATGGTGAAGACACCGGTGGATACCACGTTGGCCACCGCTGCGCCGTTCATGGTGCCAAACATGGCGCTGCCGATGATCGCGGCGTGCGCCGGGCCACCGCGCATCCGGCCAGTAATGGCGAAAGCGAACTTGAGCATGGTGGCGCCGGCGCCGCTGGTCTCGAGGATTGCGCCGAAAATGATAAAGATCAGAACAATCTGCCCCACCACCGCGACGGGCCGGCCGAATATCCCGTCGAAACTGTACCAGATGTTCTCCGAGAGCCGGGTCCAGCCAAAATCAGGGATAGCGAGTCCGCCGGGGATCATGTAACCGAAGACGATAAAGACAAAGGCGATCAGGCAAACGATGAAAAGCGGCAGGCCGAAGTGTCTCAGGGTTAGCCAGAACGCCAAGGCAAACCCTACATAGCCCCAGACATAGTCAGCGAGGGAAAAATCGACGAAGGCCTCGTCCTGTTCTAGCATCAGGGTGATCCAGAGATAGAAACTGACCGCCAGCAACGCCATCAGCACCCCGTTTTCCAAGAGGTCGCGAACGCTCACGGTTTCCTTCATCTGTTCCAAATTAGGTTCGGAGAACATCAGGATCGAAACGATCATGGAAAGTCCGACCGTGCCGGCACGCACCCAGACTTCGTCGAACACGCCGAATCCGGACACGTAGATGGCGAAACACGCCAGGCCGAAGGCGGTCGCGTTGGCCAGGAACCGGCTGCCACTGACGATGGTTCTAATAGACATTACCCTGTTAGCCCGTTGATATTTATTAGGTTGCGAGAGTACACGAGGGATTTGGCCGGGGCTAGTCCATCCGGTGATTGACCCGCTTTGACCGAGACCCTAAGCAAGAAACTTGGTTTAGGAGAAATATGCGATGATCACCGTCTATGGACTGAAAAACTGCGACACCTGCAAGAAGGCGCTGAAATGGCTGACGGATCAGGGCGTGGATCATGAATTCAAGGATTTGCGCAAGGACGGTTTCGAACGCGCCCAGCTAGACGCCTGGGTCGCCGCTGCCGGATGGGAGACATTGCTGAACCGGCGCGGCACCACGTGGCGGGGGTTGGATGACGCGGACAAGGACGGCGTGACCGAGGCGAAGGCCGCTGATTTGATGGCGGCGTATCCGGCGCTGATCAAGCGCCCGGTGTTCGAGATCGGCTCGGGTGTTGTGGTCGGCTTTAAGGACGAGCAGAAGGCCGCGCTGACGGAATAGCCGCTTACCCTCTGACTTTCGGGAGCAGAACATAGTCCCAAGGCGACGGCACCTGCCCCTGCGGGACTTCAATCACCGTGGGCTCATCGGTGGCGATGGCGTCGGCCAAGACCGAGCGGAGTTCATCGGGCGTTGCGGCCCGTTCCCCTTTGACGCCGCAGCTTTCCGCCAGTTTGACGAAATCGGGGCTGATCAGGTCAGAGGCGATATACCGCTCCTGGTAATTGTCCCGCTGGATGGAGCGGACATTGCCGTACGCATTGTCGTTCATCACGATCACAGTCAGGGGTATTTTGTGATGCCGGGCGGTCGACAGTTCCGCGATGGTGAACATCGCCCCGCCGTCCCCGCAAATGGAGACCACGGGCACATCCTGGCGGGCATGGGCGGCCCCCAGCGCCGCGGCAATCCCCCAACCCAATGTTCCCTGAAACCCTGATGACAGGAAGGTGCGGGGTTCAAACGCCTGATGTGCGAACCGGGAGACATAGCCGATCTGGGTCAGTTCATCGACCAGAATGCCATTTTCCGGCAGCACATCACGGATGGCGGAGAGCCAGCCGATCTGCGGCGCGAGGTTTTCCACATATTCCTGGGTTTTGCGTTCCTTGGCGCGGCGGACCTCATCCAGCCAGTCATTGCGGTCAGGTTGTTGCCCCTTTACGGCCGCGTTGAGCAGCGGCATGGCGTGAATAAGATCTGCCTCAATCCCCACATCCGCGGGCCGCATCCGGGTCAACACATCCGGATCCAAATCGATATGGAGTATTTTAAGTGCGTCATCCATGCCCCATTGGACTTTCTGTGCCATCAGACGGCTGCCCAGACCGATGACCAGATCGCAGTCCGGCCACAGGGCATGGGCTACCGGAATCCCGATGCATTGATCATCATCCGCCCGCATCACACCTTGGCCCGACCGGAAATGTACGACGCCGGCCGAAATCTCCTTGGCGAAGCTGCGTACGTCTTGGCTGACATCCTGTGCCCCCCGCCCGACCACAATCAGGGGGCGTTTGGCCTGACGGATCAAATCCGCCGCGGCGGCAATTTCAGTGGCGTCCGGGGCACGATTGGCTGGTGGCGCAATGGTCAGCGCGGATGGCTCGAAAGAGGTTTCCGCCGTCCAGATATCGACGGGTATTTCCAGCCCAACGGGGCCGGGCCGGCCGGATTGCATTTCGGTCCAGGCGGTGCGGAACTGATCAACCGCCTTGGATCCGTCAACGACCCGGTCGCACCATTTGGTCATGGTGCCCATGATCTCCAACTGACCTTCGATCTCGTGTAACAGGCCAAGGCCTTTGCCAATTGCGCGGGACGGGATTTGTCCGATCAAGGCAAACAACGGCGCATTCAGGGAATAGGCTGTGCACAGGGCGGCGCAACCGTTCAAAAATCCCGGGCCCGGCACGATGCAAAAGGCTTGCGGCTTGCCCGTCGCAAGCGCCGCGCCCAACGCCATATAGGCGGCGCCTTGCTCGTGCCTGGACTGGATGGGCCGCAGTTCGTCCTGCCTGTCGTACAACGTATTAAAGAAATCGTCGTTCTGAACCCCCGGCAGGCAGTACAGGTTTTCAATACCGTTGCTGATCAGGGAGTCGACGGCAAGCTGGGCGATGGTCTGGGACATGGCGAGGTGATCCGGATGCTGCAAACAAAATACTCGACGGCTCAATTTGTTTACAGAAGTGAGGCCCGTGTGCCAATAACCGAGCCGGGCCGGAGTCTGGACAGGTTTTGTCAAACCGACTATAGGCTGCACCCTGGCTGGCCAAGCGCCGGCGAGGGAGAGAGACATATGTTTGCCGATCTTGATCGAGATAAGTTTATTGAGCTGTTGAACAAGCTGGGAGACGATGACAACGAAGAGGTTGTCACCGCCGCAAGAGACCTGCACGCCCGGCTGACGGTGTCGGGCATGAGCTGGGATGACCTATTGGTGCCGGACCAGGCCGATGAACCCGAGCCCGAGGAAGAAGAGGAAACCGAGGAACCGGAAGACGGTGATGACGCTTCACCGGAAGGGCCGACCTCGGTCGAGGAACTTTTCGCCGATGTAGACGAGACGGCCCTCAACGCAGAAGAGAAAAAAGAGGCCGAAAGTCTGATCGATCAGCTCATTGCCAAAGGCGTGTCTGAAGATACCAAGGAAGAGCTCGACGGGTATCGCGAAGACCTGAAGGAAGACGAATTGGTCGCCATGGATCTGAAGTATCTTCGCGCCCTGCAAAAACGCCTCGGCAACTAGGTGTCCCGTGACCTTGATCTACCATGTCTGCCGCAAGGACGAATGGGCGGCGGCCCAAGACGCCGGCGCGTATGGCGGTTCTTCCCAAGACAAGCAAGACGGATTCATTCATTTTTCCGGCCGGGATACAGTGGTCGAAAGTGTCGCCAAGCATCGCGCCGGCCAGGACGGACTGGTGCTGCTGACCGTCGACGACAAGGTTTTGGGCGATGCGCTCAAGTGGGAACCGTCGCGGGGCGGGTTATTATTTCCCCATCTGTACGGAGAGCTACCGGTCAGCGTGGTGATGAAGGCTGACGATCTGCCGCTCGGGCCGGACGGAGTGCATGTGTTTCCGGATTTCTAGTCCGCGCTCCGCAGTTATCATGATCTTGCCGCATTGCTGCGCCAGAGCACTTCCGACCAATATTGAACCATTCTGACGGCGAGATTTTGTGATCAGATCAAGCGAGGCTCCGCAGAGCGTATGGGGACATACGGTCAAGGAGGCTTGCGCCGATATGGGCGAAAAAGCGCCCGTCCCTTCGGGTATCCGGCTAGCGGACGCCCGATGCCGGCCCCCTCTTGCCCGTAGCGCCACTACGTGCCGCGCGGGGACCGGCGACCGGATCATACTCCCCAGCCGGGAAACAGAATTGATTCAATATTGGTCGGAAGTGCTCTAGACTACGGCAATGGAAGAAGTCGCTCATCATTCATCGAACCTGACAGGCATCGCTATAGTCGTTTTGGCGGCGATGGTCTGCGGTATGTTGATGGAGCGCTTCCGCCAGCCGGCGTTTGTCGGCTATATCGTGGCCGGTACGCTTCTGGGCCCGACAGCTCTCGGTTTTGTGGAAAACGAAGCCCAGATCAGCACCATTGCCGAGCTCGGCGTGTTGATGCTGTTATTCGTCATCGGCATGGAACTCTCCTTACGCTTATTCCTCAGGCTCTGGCGGTTTGTGCTGCTGGCCACCTGTTTCCAGATCGGCACGGCCCTGGCGGTGACGTTCCTCCTGTCGTTCTTCTTCGATTGGAGTTTCGGCATGGCGATCCTGCTGGGCTTCGTCATTGCGCTTTCCAGCACGGCGGTCGCCATCAAAATTTTGGAAAACGCCGGGGAGCTGAAAACCCGCACCGGGCTGATCGCCATCGGCATCCTGATCGCCCAGGACCTGGCCTTCGTGCCGATGATCCTGATCCTCGGCATCATCTCGGTGGGGGAGACGGATTACAGCGGCGTTCTCGCTTTGGCCGGCTCGATTTTAGTTCTGGCCTGGCTCATGTGGTATCTGGCCAAGGGTGGGCGTATTCAGGTGCCGTTCCTGCAGAATGCCGTCCGAAATATGGACCTGACGCCGCTGAGCGCCATCGCGCTCTGCTTCGGCGCGGCCGCCGTCTCGGGCCTGCTGGGGCTATCACCGGCGTACGGGGCGTTTCTGGCCGGACTGGTTCTCGGCAACAGCGGCGAGGGGCACACGTTCGTCGAGGTCACCCGACCGATCCAAAGCGTGCTGATGATGGTGTTTTTTCTATCTGTTGGGTTGCTGATCGATCTGCAGTTCATCTGGGACAATGTGGGCACGGTGCTGTTGTTGTTGTTCCTGGTGGCGATCTTCAAGACGGCGATGAACACGGCGATCCTGCGAATTTTGGGGCAATCCTGGCCGCAAGCCTTTTTGGTTAGCGTCATGCTTGCCCAGATTGGAGAGTTTTCCTTTCTATTATCGACCACAGGTCTGAGCACCGGCCTGATCGGTCAGGATGTGTTAAAATTGGTGGTCGCGGTCACCGTGCTCAGTCTTGCCATAAGTCCGATCTGGGTGGTGACGGCCCGGCGTCTACACTATCTGACCAGCAGTAGAATCAGCACCTTTGGCGAGCTAATGAAATCGGTCTACGCTCATGAAACGGCGCTGGTCGCCAGTGGCATTAACAAGGTGCGGCCTCAAGCGGCGCTGGCGCTCCGTCGGATGAATGATGCGGGAAAGCGAGTGAAAGAGGCGGACCTGCCCGGCAAGGCGCGGCGCTCCGTTGAGACTGCCGCTATTAAACTTAAGCTCAAAAAGCCGGTCGCCGCGGCAAATGATAATCCGGATGACGATGGTGTCCTGCCGCCCGACGGAACGGATGGCGGTAACGAGACGCCGTCGGAGGAAACGTCAAAGAAACTGATCGAAGACAGAAGCAAGGATTCCGGAAACGTTGCCTGATTTTTCCTTGGAGGATGCGGCGCGTGGTCGGGGATTCATCCGCGTTACCGGCGTGGATGAAGCGGGCCGCGGTCCCTGGGCCGGGCCCGTGGTCGCTGGCGCTGCCGTGTTGGAGCCAGCTCAAATGCCGCCGGAGCTTTTGTCCGGGCTTGATGATTCCAAAAAGCTTTCTGCCAAAAGACTGGAAGAGTTGTTTTCGATATTGGGTGAGACCGCTGTCACCAGTGTCGGCATCGCCACGGTCGAGGAAATCGACGAGCTGAATATTCTTCAGGCCAGCTTGCTGGCAATGCGCCGGGCGGTGGACGGGTTGCCGGCGCCGGTGGACTATGCGCTGATCGACGGCAACAAATGGCCGGGTCTTTCCGTGGATGGTGAAACGGTGGTGAAAGGGGACGGCCGGTCGTTTTCCATCGCCGCCGCATCCATCGTCGCCAAGGTGACCCGGGACCGGATCATGGTGGACTTGGACAGGACTCATCCGGGATACGGCTGGGCCAGCAATGCCGGCTACGGCACGGCGGAGCACCAGGCGGGGCTCGCCCAGTTAGGCGTTACGCCCCATCACCGGAAAAGTTTTGCGCCGATCCGCAAGATGCTGGACCCTACATCTTGAGTCCGCTGCCCATTCAACCGCCATATCTTGCGGCGGAAATTCTTCCTAAGTCATTGATTCCAAATAGTTCTTGACGGGGACTCCTTGACGACTCAGGATGTCCGCCATGCCTGGGAAGCATTCAAAAATCAAGGCCAATCGAATCCTTGAAGGGAACTGTATCGAAGCGATGCAGTCTCTCCCGGACGGGTCCATTGATGTCATCTTTGCCGATCCGCCGTATAACCTTCAACTGGATGGGGAGTTGTTGCGGCCCAACAATTCCCGTGTCGACGGGGTCGATAACGATTGGGATCAGTTCGACAGCTTTGCGGAGTACGATTCCTTTTCCAAGGCCTGGCTAGAAGAAGCCTACAGGTTGCTGAAGGATGACGGGACCTTGTGGGTTATCGGTTCCTATCACAATATTTTTCGGATCGGCGCGCAGTTGCAGGATTTGGGCTTTTGGATCCTCAACGACGTGATCTGGCGAAAGACCAATCCCATGCCCAACTTCCGGGGCAAACGCTTCACCAATGCGCACGAAACCCTGATCTGGTGCTCAAAAGGCCCGAAGGCCAAGTACAAGTTCAATTACGAGGCCATGAAGGCGTTGAACGAGGATCTGCAGATGCGTTCCGATTGGCTGCTGCCAATCTGCAGCGGCGGGGAACGGTTAAAGAAAAACGGCAAAAAGGCCCATCCGACACAGAAACCTGAATCCCTATTGTATCGGGTCGTGCTGTCGTCCACCGACCCCGGCGATGTGATCCTGGATCCGTTCTTCGGCAGCGGCACCACCGGCGCCGTGGCCAAAAAACTGGGCCGGGGCTATATCGGTATCGAGCAGGACCGGGACTATATCGAGATCGCCCGCAAGCGGCTGGAGAAGATCAACAGGTCGGCGGAAACGGAACTTCTGACCACGCCTTCGAAGAAAAGCGAGCCGCGTATCCCGTTCGGTTGGCTGGTTGAGCGAGGGTTGTTGGAACCCGGCACGGTTCTGTTTGACCATCGCAAACGGCATTCGGCGAAAGTGCGGGCCGACGGCTCGATCATCAGCTCGGACCATAGGGGGTCGATCCACCAAGTGGGCGCGGCTGTGCAGGAAGCGCCAGCGTGCAACGGCTGGCAGTTCTGGCATCTCGACGTTGAGGGCAAGTTGGTCCCGATCGATATGCTGCGCCAGCAGCTCCGCGCCGAACTGCACTAGAGTACGCCCCGCGAATATTAGATCAATTCTGGTTCCGGGTCGGCGAGTGTGATCCGACCGCAGCACCCCTCGCCGCACATAATGGCGCTACGCGCAAGAGGGGTACAGCTTATCGCGTGGGTTTTGGCTCGTCGCCGGAATAGTCGTAAAAGCCGCGGCCCGTCTTGCGGCCCAGCCAACCGGCTTCAACGTACTTCACCAGCAGCGGGCAGGGGCGGTACTTGGTGTCCGCCAAACCGTCGTGCAGCACCTGCATCACCGACAGACACGTATCGAGGCCGATAAAGTCAGCAAGTTCCAACGGACCCATTGGATGGTGCGCGCCCAGCTTCATGGAAGTGTCGATGGCTTCGACGCTGCCCACGCCTTCATACAGGGTATAGACGGCTTCGTTGATCATCGGCAGCAGGATACGGTTAACAATAAATGCCGGGAAATCCTCGGAGCTTACGGGTGTTTTTCCGAGCTTTCGGACAAACTCCTCAATGACGGTGTAGACGCCTTGTTCGGTTGCAATGCCGCTGATCAATTCGATCAGCTCCATCAACGGCGCCGGATTCATGAAGTGGACGCCGATAAACTGGCCGGGACGATCCGTTTTGGCCGCCAGCCGGGTGATGGAGATCGAGGACGTGTTGGAAGCGAGGATCGCACCCGGCTTCAGAACCGGACAGATTTGTTCGTAAATCGCTTCCTTGACGGATTCGTTTTCCGTAGCTGCCTCGATCACCAGATCGCAATCGCCAAGCGAGGCGTAGTCCGTCGTGGTGTCGAGATGCGCCAGGGCTTCCTTAACCTGGTCTTCGGATAGTTTTCCGCGCTTTGCCAGGCGCTCCAGGTTTTTATTGATGGTGCCCAGAGATGCCGACAGGACGTCATCTGAAACGTCCAACATTGTCACGTCAAAACCGGAAGTGGCGCAGACATGGGCGATGCCGCTGCCCATCTGACCGGCGCCGATGACGCCTACTTTGGAAATTTCTGTTGTCATTTCAGTTTTACCAAGTGTGTCGTTGGGAATGTGTGTATCCATTTGTCTCGACGGATCCTTTTATTTATTGAGTTCGGCTTCAAGCGCCGGCACAGCGGTAAACAGGTCGGCGACCAATCCGTAATCCGCGATTTGGAAAATCGGAGCCTCTTCGTCTTTATTGATGGCGACGATGACCTTGCTGTCCTTCATTCCGGCCAGATGTTGAATGGCGCCGGAAATACCGACAGCGATGTAGAGTTCGGGGGCGACGATCTTGCCTGTTTGACCGACTTGATAGTCGTTGGAAACAAATCCGGAATCGACCGCGGCGCGGGATGCCCCGACGGCCGCGCCCAGAATATCGGCGACTTTTTCAAGCAGGACAAAATTGTCACCGCTTTGCATGCCGCGTCCACCGGAGATGATAACCTTGGCGGCCGTCAGTTCCGGCCGGTCCGATTTGGTCAGCTCGGTGCCGATGAAGCGGGACAGGCCCGGATCGCCGGCATCATTAATGGCGCTGATTTCGGCGCTCTCACCGGGCTGGGCCGCATCAAAGGCGGTTCCTCGGACGGTGATGACTTTGACCGGATCAGCCGACTTAACCGTGGCGATGGCGTTGCCGGCATAAATCGGCCGTTCAAACGTGTCGGCATCGACGACACCCGAAATATCGGAGAGCTGCTGCGTGTCCAGCAGCGCGGCGATCCGCGGCGCGGCGTTCTTCCCGAAGGTCGTAGCCGGCAACAAAATATGGCTGTAATCGCCGGCAATCGACAGAACCAGCGGCGTGATGGTCTCGGCCAGGGCGTGGGCGTATATGTCCGCATCCGCCATCAGCACCTTGCCGACACCGGTCAGCGCGGCGGCTTGTTCGGCGGCGGCGTTGCAATCTTTGCCGGCGATAAGCACATGAACGTCGCCCAGGGCGGAAGCGGCGGTCACCGTGTTCATGACCGCGCCCTTCAGGGCGCTGTTGTCGTGATCTGCGATAACAAGAACGGTCATGAGATCACCTTTGCTTCATTGCGGAGCTTATCGACAAGTTCTTCGACGCTTTCCACGATGACACCGGCTTCCCGCTTCGGCGGATCAACCACCTTAAGGGTGGTCAGCCGGGGGCTGACGTCGATGCCCAGGTCAGCAGGCGACATGGCGTCGATGGGTTTCTTCTTGGCTTTCATGATGTTGGGCAGGGATGCATAGCGCGGCGTGTTCAAGCGCAAATCCGTGGTGACAACGGCAGGTAAATTGACGTTGATCGTCTCGAGACCGCCATCGATTTCCCGGACCACCGTCATCCCGCCATCAGCCATCTCGATTTTCGACGCGAAGGTTGCTTGGGGCCAGTCCAGCAGCGCAGCCAGCATTTGGCCGGTTTGGTTGCTATCGTCATCAATAGCCTGCTTGCCGACGATGATCAGGTCCGGAGATTCCTTATCGACGATGGCTTTCATCAGCTTGGCGACGGCAAGAGGCTCTATTTCCTCATCGGTCTGAATGTGGATGCCCCTGTCCGCGCCCATGGCCAGGGCCGTGCGGATGGTTTCCTGTGCTTGCTGCGGTCCGATGGATAGGGCGATCAACTCATCCGCCGTGCCGGCCTCGCGCATCTGAACACCTTCTTCGACGGCGATTTCGTCGAATGGGTTCATGGACATTTTCACGTTGGCGGTTTCAACGCCGGTTTCGTCACTTTTGACCCTAATTTTGACGTTGTAGTCGATGACCCGCTTAACTGCGACTAGTACTTTCATCTCAATTATCGTCCACTTCTTTGCATTTTCGGCGGATTTTGCACTGCCGAATATTCAACATTAAAAACTGGCCGGGACGTTGTCAAACAATCTGTTTAGGGGAATGTGCATTGCAAAACCCCCATTCTCTAGTCCCGATTGGCGCCCGGCACCCACAAAACGTCCGTTTCACCGCCTTCATTCATGTGACGGGCCATGACAAATAGATGGTCCGACAGCCGGTTCAAATAGACCAACGCCTCTGGATTAACGGGGTTTCGTTCTGACAAAGCCGAAACCAGTCGTTCGGCCCGCCGCACCACCGTTCGGGCGTGATGCAGATGGGCGGCTGCCGGCGATCCGCCGGGCAACACAAACGAGGTCAGCGGCTGCAGCTTTTCGTTAATGGCGTCAATTTCCGTCTCTAGTCTGGTCACCTGGGCAGTAGATATCCTCAACGCGTCATCAGTCGCACCATCGGTTTCCGGCCGGGCCAAGTCGGCGCCCAAATCAAAAAGATCGTTTTGAATGCGAGCTAAGCTATCATCTATCTCCCCGTCCGTGTGCAGCCTTGCCAGCCCGATGATCGCGTTCGCTTCATCGACGGTGCCGTAAGCCTCGACCCGGAGATCGTGTTTCTCGACACGGGCGCCGCCGGCCAGCGATGTCTTACCGCCGTCACCGCCTTTGGTATAGATTTTATCGAGCCGCACCATGCTATTGTTTGTCTCCAACCCACGTTGCCACAACCAAGATGACCACCAACAAAAGAATCAGTGTTTGTATCGCGACCCGCGCCTTCATGAAGTGATTTCTGACCCGGGGGGTCACCTTTCCGCCCACGGCCATGCCGATGACACCGGCAAGCAACACGATGACCACCGCTCCCAACAGGAAGATAATCATCACCGGAATGTAGTCGAGAAAAAGCTGCATGGTTCGGACCCGAGGCAAACCTAACCGGGTTCAGGCTCTAGTCCAAGGTCGGAATTTACGCGTCTGGTTTAGCGCCAGGGGCCAAAACCGGCACCAGTTCTACACTGCCTTCTTTTGGGGTCCGCGGATTATGAATCAATGGCTTCATGCTCTGAGCCAGATAGAGTAGAACGCCCCGGCGGAAGTCCTGCTGGATAGGCGACCAGGTCACATAGACCCGGCCCATGGATTCATATTCAGTGATTTCGTCCATATCGAGAGCCTGATCAATTGCCCGGGCGATACTGGGCGATTCGCCCACATAAAGCCATTCCGGCTTGGTGCCGCCGTGCCAAATCACGTAGACGCCGCCGACATCCCGCAAATTTAACTCATCGGGATCGATCCGCATGAGCTGGTGAAAACCGCCTTTTGCCGTGGTGACCCACTTGGGATCCGACGGTTTGGTCGGCGCCGCCGGCGCCGCTTTTTTGCCGCCGCCAAAGAATGCGATCATGATAGACTGCCTAACTTCCCTCGAATATACACCTCAAACCCTTGATATCCTTAGGTGGAATAGGTTTACGCCGAGTTAATGGCTTTTCCTTTGCAAATTGCAGTTTGGGCGTCACATATTAATCCGATCAATTTGCCATATGTTAATCTTTTTTCTTTATCGTCCATAGCTTCGGACAAGAAAAACAGGTGGGCGGAAATTCCGCCGGTTAATTTTTCATCTATCCGAAACAACGCGCGATCCGCCAATGACATGAATGTTTCGGCGGGGTAATTTATAGTCTGACACGGAGAATCCAGGAGGATTGAAATGTTCTTTGATCAGATCAAAGAGATCGACGGAAATTTAAAGGATTTAAGAGACCACCTGAAGGATATCGGCGGGGCAGTTGACGTTCATTTCGACCAGCTGGATGACATCGCTGCGCACATCATCGCCCTTGAGGCAGTCATGGTGCAGGTCCTCAAGAAAGTCGATATCGACGCGGACGCCGCTAAGGAATGGGTGCGGGTCGAGACCGAGGAAAATACGGGCCATGAAGGCGGCAGCCAAAAGGCGAAGGCCGTCATCGAAGATCTCGTCAAATAGCCTGTCCCGACAGAATTCGAAAGAGGCGCCGTATCCCGGCGCCTTTTTTTATCCGCATTTGGAATAGGTGCAGCTGATACAGGTGTCACACCCTTCCTGGCGCATCAGGCTGGCCTGGCCGCATTTCGGGCATTGCCCGAGACGCGCGTCATTCGTCGCCGGGTCGTCGTTCAGGTTGACAACCTTGGGCAATTCCTCCGCCTCGGGGCCGGTCAATTTTGCCGGATTGGGCAAGAAGCCGATATGAATCATGTGGTCTTCCAACACCTGGCCGATCGCCGCCAAAAGTGATGGCACATACTTGCCTTTGACCCACTGACCGCCGCGCGGGTCGAAAACGGCCTTGAGCTCTTCCACCACAAAAGAAACATCGCCGCCGCGGCGGAACACAGCAGAGATCATCCGGGTGAGCGCTACGGTCCAGGCATAGTGCTCCGTATTCTTGGAATTAATAAAGACCTCGAATGGGCGGCGGCGGCCATCCTGCACCACATCGTTGATGGTGATATAGAGCGCGTGATCGCTTTCCGGCCATTGAACCTTGTACGTCGCGCCATCAAGGGCCTCCGGCCGGTCGAGCGGACGGGTCAGGTAATGAAGATTGCCGGCATCACCGCTGTCCTTGGGTTTGGCGGTCGCGGCCGTGGCCGGCGAAGCCAGGGGCAATTCCTGCTGCGCGTCTTTACTGTCCTTGTCGGGCTTGGCCTCCAACACCGCGCCGGTGACGTCATTGGGACGGTAGGTCGTGCAGCCCTTGCAGCCCAGGTCATAGGCTTGCAGATAGACGTTCTTGAATTCCTCGAAGCCGATCTCTTCCGGACAATTGATGGTCTTGGAGATAGAACTGTCGATGTATTTCTGCATGGCCGCCTGCATCACCAGATGATCCCGGGGGCTTAAGGCCTGGGCGTCGATGAAGGCGTCGGGCAGGGGAGCGGTCTCACCTCTCATGCGCCGGAACAACCGATAGGCATAGTCCGACACCGCTTCATCCCGGCGGCTGCCGTCGGGCATCAGAACATGGCGGGTATAGGAAAAACTGAACACCGGTTCCAACCCGGAAGATACATTGTCGGCGAACAATGAAATCGTGCCGGTCGGCGCGATCGAGGTCAGCAGCGCATTGCGGATGCCGTATGCGGCGATGGCTTGTCTAACGTCTTCGTCCAATCCGGCGACGCCTTCGCCGGCCAGGTAGGCGTCCTTGTCGAATAGCGGGAACGCTCCTTTTTCTTTAGCGAGTTCGACAGACGTCAGATATGCGGACCGTTGGATGGCCTTCATCCAGTCTTCGGTCAATTGCACGGCGCCTGCCGATCCGTAGCGCGCGCCGCACATGATCAGCGCATCCGCCAGCCCGGTAACACCAAGACCGATCCGCCGCTTGGCTTCGGCTTCTTGGCGTTGAGTCTCCAGCGGGAAGCGGGAAACGTCAATCGTGTTGTCCATCATGCGGACGGCTGTAGAGACAATGTCGGTCAGAGCCGCCATGTCCATTCTGGCGCCGTCCGAAAAGGGGTCTTCGACAAGCCGGGCCAAATTGACCGAGCCCAACAGACAGGCGCCATAAGGCGGCAGCGGCTGTTCACCGCAAGGGTTGGTGCCGTGAATGGTCTCGCAATAATTCAGCGGGTTTAGCCGGTTAATCCGGTCAATGAAGATGACGCCCGGTTCCGCATAGGCGTAGGTGGCCCGCATGATCTTGTCCCACAAGTCACGGGCGGGCAGGCTTTTGTAAACGGTGCCATCGAACTTCAGCTCCCAGACCGAATCTTCTTTCACCGCTTGCATAAAGGCGTCCGTCACCAGGACCGAAAGGTTGAACATCCGTAACCGGCCGGGCTCACTCTTGGCGTCGATAAAGCCTTCGATATCAGGATGGTCGCAGCGCAACACGGCCATCATTGCGCCTCGCCGCGACCCGGCGCTCATGATCGTGCGGCACATGGCGTCCCAGACATCCATGAAGGAAAGCGGTCCCGACGCATCCGCGCCGACGCCTTTCACCGGCGCGCCTTTGGGGCGGAGGGTGGAGAAGTCATAGCCGATGCCACCACCCTGCTGCATGGTCAGGGCTGCTTCACGGAGCGCATCAAAGATGCCCGCCATATCGTCGGGAATGTCGCCCATGACGAAACAGTTAAACAGGGTGACATCCCGGTCGGTGCCGGCGCCGGAGACAATGCGCCCCGCGGGCAGGAACTTGAAGTCATTCATCGCATTGAAAAACCGCTCGGCCCAAAGCTCAGAATTCTCTTCGGGGGCAGCCAAAGCGCTAGCCACACGGCGGAACGTGTCGGGGATGGTTTTATCCACCGGTTCGCCGTCGAGCGATTTATAGCGATACTTCATGTCCCAGATTTGCTGGGAAATGGCGGATATCGAAGCCATTTTACCGTTTATTCCTATTTCCTGGTCAAATCCGGTTCTTTTTTGCGGCGTTAACACGGCGACTGCCGGTTCACCTCTCCGGTATTCTTTATTTTACCATCGTAGGCGCGGATGCTTTTTCGGTCAATAAAAAGTTCTTGTTTTGTTTCCACCATTTGGACACATATTTATCACGGCTTATCGAGTTATAACTTACTGTATTTTGTATGTTTTTCTAGTTTTCCCCGGTATCCACCGCCGCCGCTTCGAGCTGACGTGTCGCGGTTTCTATCCGGTCTTGCAACTCGGCCATGAAAGCGCGGCGGTCGAGTCCCTCAGGCATGACCGGCAAGAATTTCAAGGTGATCACGCCGGGATTTTTTACGAATGTGCGCCGGCCCCAAAAGACGCCCGAGTTGATCGCAACAGGCACCACGGGCGCCTTGGTTTGGTCATAGAGGGCAAACACGCCTGGATGATACCTGCCGGTTTCGCCAACCGGCGTGCGCGTGCCTTCGGGAAAAATGACCACGGAACGGCCGTCCGCCAAGATATCGGAAGTCATGGCGATCATTTTGCGCATACTGCTGGCCGCGCCTTTGCGATCTACGACAACGTGTTGGCTTTTGTCCATATACCAGCCCCAAAACGGGATTTTCCGGAGCTCGTCCTTCATGATGTAGGCGTTGTTTTTGTTGGCGTAGAGAAAAAACATGGTTTCCCAAGCGGACTGGTGTTTAACCGCATAAATGACTGGGCGGTCAGGGATATTCTCCTCACCCTCCAATTTGTAGTTGAGTCCCAGCAAAATCCGCATGATCGGAAAGATCAGCCTGGGCCAGAGGGCGATCCCTGATCGGAACGTGTCCCTGGAAAAGGGCATCAGCAGCCAGAGCATACAAAGCAGAAAGGCGGTCCAGCCGATGAAAAACACGTTGAAGATGGCTGAACGGATCGCTCTCATCGGCCCGGCCTGGCGTGAATGAGTGATTGGTATGTCTGGCGCAAGGCCGACGTGATGAACTTCATGTATTCGCTCAGAATCAAATTCAATGTTCCCGGCCACAGCCACCAATCTTCACGTTTGAACTGTTCGGGAAAGACGGCATGTGGAACGATCCGGACGTCCGGCATAACGTGCTGAAATTCCATCATGCTGCGCGGCAGGTGGTAGTTTGCGGTCACCAGCCGGACCGAAGAATAACCCTCGCCTTTCAGCCAGGCTTTCGTTTCGATGGCGTTGCCCTCGGTGCTGATCGCGTCATAGCCGAGCGCGATGCAGCAGAGTAATTCTTCGCGGTTTTGCTTGGACAATTCTAGAAGCCGTTGCACATCGACGCCCCGATAAACGCCCGAGACAAAGAGCTTCTTGGCTTTCTTTTGGGTCAGAAGGAGGAGCCCCTCATCCAACCGTTCACTGCCGCCTGTCAGCACGATAATCGCGTCGGTTTCGGTGTTCCGGTCGGTCACCTCGGTCGGGATTTTGTCGACGAAGGAAATCAGGCCCAGCACCAAAATAACCAGGATCAAAATCGCCAGGAGCGCCATACGGGACATCCGGGCGCCCCAGTTGAGCTGATGTCGCGGATTGGCGGCCATGGTTACAGCATCTTGGCCAGAGACCGGCTGACGGTAAACCGGGCGGTGACCATGGCAATGACGGCGACAGCGGGGATCAAGGCAGCCAGGCTGATCCAGCCGCTTAAAGGCAGCGAAAGTTCCGGGAGGAGGCCGCTGCCCAACCGGCCCAAGGCAAGGCGCAGGAGAAACAGCACCGGCAACGTCAAGATCACGCCGAAAAAACCGCCCTTGATCCCCAGCCAGAGGGCCCTAAGCGCGAACTGTCTGGCAATATAAGAATCCTTGGCGCCGACAAAATGCAGGACAGAGATAGTCTCTTGCTGCAGGCCCATGCCAGTGCGCGTGGTAAACACCACCGTACCCATTGTCGCCAGGCCGATGAACAGCATAATTCCTGCGGCAACTATCTCGGTAGAATTCAACGCCCGGACCAAAGTTTGCAACCAGGCGCCGTGATCATCGACAACAACGCCGGGAATAACCGGCGCCAATGTGTCGAAAATTTGCCGGTCGGTAATGGCGGAGGACCGGTCAACATGTACATCGATCACGCGGGGCAGCGGTAATTCCTGGTTCTGGGCGGCGAGCCCCAGCCAGGGGCGGAGAAGTTCCGAAATTTCGCTGGGCTTGACCGGGTCCGCGGCGATGACTCCGTTTATGCGCTGGATCAGGCGCAAGCTTTCGGCGACCCGAAGATCATCCATTTCCGGTTTCTCGGTGACCGGGATTTGAACGGTCATCGTATCCTGAACACCCGCGCCGAAATGGTTGGTGATATTGTTCAACAGGAATATCCCCGCCACGGCCAGACCGGCCAGGAACACCATGAAGGTGATGATCCAGGGCAGGAACCGGCTGGATTCGTCCTTTTCGAAGGATATGCCCGAGCGGCGAAACATGTTAGGCCACAGTCCGGCTGGTGGCTTCCGGGGTTGCCGATCCGCCGTTCTCCCGTTCTTTGGGCAGGGGCGGCCGATCCTGATCAGTCACGGTCCGGTTGGCGGCAAGCGGGCTTCCGGACGGACTTCGGTGCAGCACGCCTAACTGGCCGCGCTCCAGACGCAATACGTCGTAGCTTGTGGCGCGCACGATCGCCTCGTTGTGGGTGGCGATGACCACCGTCGTGCCCAGCCGGTTTAGTTCCTCGAACAGGTGCATCAGGCGGGCGGCGATCTTATCGTCTACATTTCCCGTTGGTTCGTCCGCCAGCAGAATTTTTGGCCGGGCGATCACCGCGCGGGCGATGGCGACCCGTTGTTGCTGCCCACCGGAGAGGGTCGGCGGCCGGGAACTAATATGGTCTTGCAGGCCGACCCAGGCGAGCAATTCTTCGACGTGTTTGCGAATCTCGGATTCGCGGACACCGGCGACCCTGAGCGGCAGGGCCACATTGTCAAAGGCGGTAAGATGGTCGAGCAATCTGAATTCCTGGAAAACCACGCCAACGCGCCGGCGCAGGGCGGGCATATCTTTCCGGGGCATGGTCGATACATCCCGGCCGAACAGGGAAATCAGTCCCCGGGTCGGCCGGCGCGCGAGGTACATAAGCTGCAATAACGATGATTTGCCCGCGCCGGACGGCCCCATCAGAAAATGGAAGGATCCGGTCTCCAGGGTAAAGGAAATGTCCTGCAGGACCTCGGGCCCCAGCCCGTAGCGGAGACCGACATTTTCGAATTGGACGACGTTGCTCATATTTCCTAAAACGATCTCCTGCCGGGGCCCGATAGGTTCGATTCGATCATGTCCCCGTTGCGGGTAGTATGTAACAGTTGCGCGGATTTCCCCAGTAGCCCCACGGAACGGTTGCCCATATTAACTTCCTGGCAAGAAGATGACACTTATAAAGGGGCTAGCTTGCGTTGATTCTGGGAATTACCTATAAAGTTAAATACTATAACTAGACTGGATGCCGATGTATATTTCCTGTCCGAATTGTTCGACGTCTTACAATGTTGACGGCGCGTCTATCGGCACCAGTGGCAGGACGGTGAAGTGTCACAACTGTGACCATAGTTGGCATCAGACACCCGTTGCCGCCCGCCCCCTCCGTCATCCCGATCCCGTTCCCCAATATGCCCCGCCGCCGCCTCAATATGCCGCGCCGCCTTATTATGGGGCCCCGACGCAATACGCCGCGCCACCGCCCTATGGGGCGCCACCGCCTTACCCCGGTCAGCCGGCGGCCCCTTATGGCGCGCCGCCGCCCTATCCGGGGCAGCCACCCATGCCCCCGGCGCTGGAAGCGGGTGCGCCGATGCCGGAACCAGTGGCTGAGCCCGCGCCGATGCCCGAGCCCGAGCCGGACCCGGAACCCTTGCCCATGCCGGAGCCCGAGCCGGATGACCTGCCATTGCCGGAACCCGAAGACGAACCGGAAGACGATGGAGAGCTGCCGTCCGACGACGAATTGGCGGCCATGTTCGGCGACGACGATGAAGATGACGTGGGCAGCGCATCCTTTATGCCGGACTCCGCGGAAGATTTGACGGAGTTGGATGAAGACGATTTGGATGATCTGGAAGATCCGGATCCGATCGAATCCTTTACGCCGGAAGATGACGATGAATACGAAGATTACGACGACCTTGATCCGGACGATATACCCGATCCCGATCCGATCCCCTCGGTCTACGGGGGGGGAGATGCCGAGCCGGAGAAAAGCAACTTAAAGAATTTCATAATATTGCTGGTGATTGTTCTTCTGCTGGGTGGTTTGTTCGGCGGCGCGGTCGTCATGCGGGAAACGGTGGTCGGCTTCTGGGGCGGCTCCAACAGCATCTTCACCATGATCGGCCTCCGGGTGCCGCAGCCGGGCGACGGGTTGGATTTGCGTCTCACCAATCCGTCACGGGATACGGTGGACGGCAAGGATGTCTTCCAACACGACATCATCATCGAAAACATTTCCGAGGAAACGCAGCCGATCCCGATCGTGATCTCTTCACTTCTGGACGGCAACGGACTGCCCGTGCAGGAGTTATCCGTTCCGCCGACCCAGCCGACGATCGAGCCCGGCAAGTCGATCAAGTACAAGGCGGAGTTCCTGGATGCGCCCGCCACGGGCCGGCGGTTTATCGCGCGCTGGGGAAGCCTGCCGGACGGCGCGGGGCAGTCCAAGCCCGCGAACTAGGCTCGGCGGTTCCGCCCTCATGAAGCTCAATCTCGGTTGCGGACATCATAAGCTTGCCGGATACCTGAATGTCGACAGCCAGTCGGCGTGCGAGCCGGACTTGCTGGTTGATCTGGAAACCTTTCCCTGGCCCTTGGACACAGATAGCGCGGAAGAAGTGGTGCTCAGTCACGTGCTGGAGCACCTGGGCGAATCCAGCAAAGTCTATCTGGGGATCATCAAGGAACTATACCGGGTGTGCGCGCCCGATGGAATCGTCCGGATCGCTGTGCCCCATCCCCGCCATGACGAGTTTATCATCGACCCGACTCATGTCCGGCCGATCCTGCCGCCTCAGTTTGAAATGTATTCAAAGCGTCTCTGCGCGCAATGGAAGGAAGAGGGGCTCGCCAACACGCCCCTGGCCGAACACCTGGACGTGGATTTCGAGATTGAAAACGTGCAGTGGCTGCCTGACGACAAGTGGCTGGCCAGACTGCAGGCCGGCGAGATCGACTCAACCACCCTCGCCGAGATGGCGCAGCATCAATACAATATCCTTAAGGAAATTCAGATTACGCTGCGGGCGGTGAAGTAGGGGGCGGGGCCCTAAAACCGTTTCAGCAGCCGTTCGATATATTCAAGCTCCAACTCGGGCCGCCACAGATCGCCGGCCCGGCGGCGCAGCTCTTCAAGGATGCGGCGCGCCCGCCGGATTTCGCTTTCGCTGGGGATTTTCACCGTGCCGGTGCTCTGGCCGGTGGAGCCTTCTTCTTCCTGATTGCGCCGGCCGAACGGATCCCGGTTGCCGGGCCTCATCCCGCGTAGCCGGGGGCCGGTAAATGCGCTGAAACGCCCGCCCTGGCGGCCCATCTGTCCCCGCTGTCCACGGCCCATCATCTGCGCCATAGCCCGGGCCGAATTCTGGGCGCCCTTGCGTAAGGCTTCCAAAGCCCGGCCTTGGGGATCAATAGATTTACCCTGGCGGCCTTGTTTCAGCGCGCCCTCGGATTCCCGCATGGCCTGCTCGGCATCGCCCAAGCCCTTCGGGATTTGCCCCATCATCTGGCCGAGTTTGCCCATCAGCTCTCCCAGCTGCTTGCGGATGGCTTCCTGTTCTTCCAGCCCTTCGCGGGACTGGGGGTCGTTCTCCGGCCCGTCGGGAATGCCTTCTTCCCGCTGACGTTGAGCACGTTTGTGGGTCTCATCCAACAGCTTCTGCTGACGTTGGACAATGCCGCGCAATTCGCGCATGGCCTTTTGCGCCTGTTGTTGCTGTTGCGACATCTGGCCGTTGTTCTGACGGGCCATGGCGCCACGCAGGTTCTGTAGCATCCGCTGCAGTTCCGCCATCAATTGTCGGGCGGCCTCCCGCGAGCCCTGACGCAACAGTTCCCGCGCCCGGTCCAGCATCTTTTGGATGTCTTGGTTGGTCATGGTCTGTGCGTTGGGATCCATCGGCGGCAGCTGACCCCGCTGCTGCAATTCTTTCATCAGCGCGGACATGAATTCTTGCAGGGCCTTTTCCACCTCGGCCATGAGGCGTTCCAATTCCTCCTGGCTGGCGCCCCGGTCCAGGGCTTCCATCAGGCGGCGTTGGGCGTCGGCAAGTTCGCTGCCGGCGGTGGCGGTGCGGCCTTCTTCCAGGCGCAGCGCCGCGTCCCAGAGCATCTTCTGCACCTGGGCGACCGACTGTGGTTGCCCATCCCGGTCCAGCCGTTCCCGGGCGATGCGTAGCGCCAGATAGGTGCCGGTGTGGCCGTCGAACATTTCCGGTTCGCTGGTCAGCAAATCCAGTTTCAGGACGCCCAGCCGCCGGTCTCGCGCCTCCGCGGTCAGGCCTTTGCGGATTTCATAAATTTCCTTGGCTGCCGGATGGCTGAACTGCCGCTCCGGCAGGATCACCGGTTCGACTTTACTCAGGCCGGTCTGGCCTTTTTCGTCCGTACCCAGAATGTGCACCAAGACCGGCAGGCCGGCCCAGACGTGGGAGACGAGGTCATGGTTGGATTTCCCTTTGACGTCCTTCTTGTCCGAACCCGGCAAGGGCAAGCGCAGGGTGATTTCGCTTTCACCGCCGGGCACGGCTAGGCCGTCCAGACGGCGGATCGAGGCGGTCAGACCCGTCAGCCGGTAGTCATCCTTGGCCTCGTAAGATAATTGCAGGCGGAGCTGTTGCGAGCCCTCGGGCGCGTTGGAAAATTCCACCGTCGGAGGCTGATCGGGGATGATGGTCAGCGGCCAGGAGGCGACGGTCCGTCCCTTCTGTTCGATGGCGACCAGTTTTGCGCCGCTCTCGGCCTTGAGTTCCGTTTCAACATGATAGGAGTCCGCATCGATCCGGTTGAAGTCGCTGCGGTCCTGGCCGATCAGCAGGGCAGGCACGCTGCCGCCGCCGCTCATCTGCGCGAGAACGGTGCTGCCATCGGGCACGGAAATAGATGTCACCGGCTGTTCGCCTGTTTGCGGGGCGTTGTTGCCGGTCATGGTGATCACTACCGGCGGCACACCGGTATAGGCGGGCGGTGTCACCCAGATGCTCAGTTTGGCGCTGGCGGCCAGCCCTGTTTTACCCATCGGCGGCAATAGCGCCTTGCCGAGCCGGGTGGCCGTATCGGTCCCCGCGGCGACCACACCAACAATCAGAAAGGCCGCGACGGCGGCGCGAAAGCCAAACGAATCCCGCCGCGCCAGACCCGCCCGAGGTACTTTGAGAGAGAGCCGTTCCGCCTCCGCCGCCATGCGGGCGCGATGCGCCTCCCACAATGCCCGGGCCTGGGCGTCATTGCCGCCCAACGCAAGCTCGTCATCCAAGGCGGTCAGCGGTCGGTGATCAAAGCCACTGTCTTCTTCGATCCGATGGCGGGCTTCTACAAAATCAACTTTGGGAATTCGGGTGAAAGCCCGTTGCAGCGCGCCGGCAAAGACGATCAGGAAACCGATCACCACCGCAATATGCAGCCAGACCGGCAGCAGCGAGAACAAATCCAACAGGGCCGCGCCGATAAAGATACCCGCCGTGGCGACAGCCGGCCACAAAGCGGGCCAGAGGTATTCCCACAGCAAGCTCGCCCGGGCGAGGCCTAGACATGCTTTGTAAAACGGGCCGTTCCGCTTGACCATTAAACTACCCAACTCCAATCCGCATTGGCGGCATTACGGGGTGCGGTCTTCATTATGCGGTATTTTAGCTCGACTCCAACCAATTTGGGAGAGATTCGTGCGCTAAAACGCTCTCGATCTCCACCCGCCGCCGGACAACCGCAAATTCGCCGCCCTTGACCAGGACCTCCGGCACGAGGGCGCGGCTGTTATATGTCGAGGACATGACCGCGCCGTAAGCGCCGGCGGAACGGATCGCCAGTAACTCACTCTGTTCAACGGGCGGCAGGGCTAATTCGGTCGCAAACGTGTCGCCGGTTTCACAGACCGGGCCGACCACATCAACAGGCTGCAGACCGGCGTCCGGACGGGGTTCCGACACGGGTACGATATCGTGATGGGCATCGTACATGGCCGGCCGGATCAGGTCGTTCATCGCTGCATCAATGATGACAAACCGCCGGGACGCCCCGTCCTTCACATATACCACTTTGGTGACCAAAACGCCGGCGTTCCCCATGATCAGACGGCCGGGTTCGAATAGCAGTTCGCAGCCCAAATCACCCACCGTTTCGGCGACCAGTTTGCCGTAGTCCGCCGGGGTCGGGGTATCGCCGCCGTCGTAGGGTATGCCCAGTCCGCCGCCAAGGTCTAAGCGCTTAATTTCAAATCCTTTCTCCCTTAAATCTGCGGTCGTTCGGGCAAGCCGGTTAAAGGCGTTCCGGAATGGATCCAGTTTGGTGAGTTGGGAGCCGATATGCATGGCCAGGCCCACGGGACGGACATTCTCCAAGCTGGCGGCGGCGGTAAAAACCTCGTGAACCCGGTCCCAATCGATGCCGAATTTGTCTTCCTGACGGCCGGTGCTGATTTTTTGATGGGTCTCTGCATCCACGTCGGGATTGATACGGAATGCCACGTCGGCGACTTTGCCGAGGGAGGCCGCGACCTCATTGATGCGTTCCAGTTCCGGGCCGGATTCCACATTGATCTGCAGAATATTGCTGGTCAGCGCCTGGGAAATTTCGGCCTCGGTCTTGCCGACGCCGGAAAAGACAATTTTGTTCGCGGGAATCCCGGCGGCCAACGCGCGGGTCAGCTCCCCGCCGGAGACCACATCCGCACCGGCGCCGAGCCGGGCCAGGGTGCTGACCACCGCCAGGTTGCCGTTGGCCTTCACGGAATAACAAACCGTTGCAGGCAGCCCCTTGAGGGCATCCGCAAAGACGTTGAAATGCCGCTCGATGGTCGCCGTCGAGTAGCAGTAAAAGGGCGTGCCGACAGTTTCCGCGATGCGGGAAAGCGGGACGTCCTCGGCGGCCAATTCGCCGTTCTTGTACTGAAAATGATCCATGAGTTCTGGCCGGCCGCCTACTTGCGGGGATATTCCTGGGGATACTTGTATTCCTCCCCTTCCGGCGCCGATGGCGCGTTCTTTTTGCCGCACGCGCCCAGCACCGGCAGAAGAATGCTGATGGCGAACAGAACAAAAACGATCCTGCGAGACATGATGGTCTAGTCCTCCAGGTACGCCCGGCGGGCGGCGATGACGGCTTTCCGAACCCGATCAGGTGCAGGTCCACCCAAACTATTCCTCATTGCGATGGACTTGTCGATATCCAGCACCCGGAACACGTCGTCGGTAATTCCCTTTTCCACCGATTGCATATCGTCGATCGACAGGTCTTCCAGGCCACAGCCCTTTTCTTCGGCCAACCGGACCAACTGTCCGGTGATGTGGTGAGCCTGACGGAATGGCGTGCCCAGGTTCTGCACCAGCCAATCCGCCAGATCGACGGCATTGGATTTTCCAGCTTTGGCGGCGTCCCGCATGGCTACTTCATTAAACGTGATCTCGGCCATCATGCCCGTCATGGCGGCGACGCAGAGCGCCAGAGTGTCCGCGGTTTCGAACACCGGCTCTTTGTCCTCCTGCATGTCCTTACTGTAGGCGAGGGGCAGACCCTTCAGGACGATCAGTAGACCGTTCAAGGCGCCGATCACCCGGCCACATTTTGCGCGCACCAGTTCCGCCGCATCCGGGTTGCGCTTTTGCGGCAGCATGGAACTGCCGGTCGAGAAGGAATCGGGCAGGCTGACAAAGCCAAACGACGCATTGGCCCAGACCACAAGTTCTTCGGACAATCTGGATAAATGCACCGCCAGAATAGAGGCCACCGTGAGGTATTCCAGGGCAAAATCCCGGTCCGAGACGCCATCCAGGGAATTGGCCATAGGCCCATCGAACCCAAGCGCCGCCGCCGTCATTTCCCGGTCGATGGGGAACGAAGTTCCGGCCAAGGCACCGGAGCCCAACGGGCTCTGGTTGGCGCGCGCCCGGCAGTCCCGGACCCGGCCTCTATCCCGGCCCAGCATTTCCACATAGGCCAGGAGGTGGTGGCCGAGGGTCACCGGCTGCGCGGTTTGCAGATGGGTATAGCCCGGCATGATCGTCTCGGCATGTTCGTCAGCCCGCTCAATAAGCACCGCCTGCAGCGCCTTGATATCCGTGTCGAGCTGATCCAGGGCGTCCCGCACCCAAAGTTTGAAATCCGTGGCCACCTGATCATTCCGGGACCGTGCGGTGTGTAGCCGGCCGGCGGCGTCGCCAATCAGTTCGGCCAGCCGGGACTCCACATTCATATGGATATCTTCAAGCGACCGTTTGAAGTCGAAGGAACCGGACTCGATCTCGGCCAAGACTTGATCCAAGCCGGATAGGATAGCCTCGCCGTCCCCTGCGGAGATGATCATTTGTGCGACCAGCATCTCGCAATGGGCCTTCGACGCGGCAATGTCCTGCGCGTAGAGCCGCTGATCAAAGCCGATGGAAGCGTTGATCTCTTCCATGATTTGGGCAGGGCCAGCGGCGAAGCGCCCGCCCCACATGGTGCTGGCGTCTTGATTTTCTGCCGGACCGCCGCTCTGATGAGACGGCTTTGAATTTTGCCCCGAATCGGTCATTTTCTCCACCGGAGACGAAAGAGTGTCAAAAATACTTCTCGGACTGGCCGCCTTGATTATCGGCTTTGCGACGTTCCTGGCGTTAACCCCCGACTATGCGGGCCGGGACAACGCGCCGGTCTCAACCGATTCCTGCCACGCTGCCGCTGAAAAATTTGCTAATTTCAATGCAAAATCAGCGGGAAAGCCGGTCCAAGCCGATGGTATAACCGATGAATCCGGAAAACGCATTGATTTTAGTCAGTATCGGGGCAAAGCAATTGTTCTGAATTTTTGGGCGACTTGGTGCGGCCCCTGCGTACGGGAGATGCCGTCTCTTCTACGCCTGAAGTATAAAATTGCCGGGGCTGGGGTCGAGGTGCTGCCGGTTTCCGAAGACGTGAATGGCGCGGCCAAGGTGGTCGAATTCTACAAAGCCCACCGGCTTGGGGGGTTTCCTGTTCTCATGGATGAGGGCGGCAAGTTGGCGCGATCCAGCAAAGTGCCTGGCCTGCCGACGACAATCCTGATTAATCGGGAAGGTATAGAGACGGGTCGGGTGGTTGGTCCTTTAGAGTGGGATTCCGCCGCCGCCATAAAATTGATTAAGGTTTGTACGCGCTAAGGAGTTCCGTGCTTCCATAGCCTAAGCGGCATTGGCGGCGTTCTCGTCCCTGGAGCGAAGCCAGTCATTGATCCGCGTGTCCAGACCCCTCCATTTCATGGCGATAATGTCGCCCAGAGCTGCTTTTCGGCTGTCATCCAAATCGTCTTCCGCCTCCAGCTGGACAAAATCGGAGACCACCTGGCGTAAAAACTTTTGCACGAACTGATCTTCCCGCAACAGTCTCGGAGCGTTGTCGCCATAAGTTTCCCGGAATACTTCCATGAATAGTTTCAGGGTCGGAATTTTTAACTGTTTCAGGATATCAAGAGCGGGGAAGGTAATGTCCGCCACGCTTGGGCCCAAAGCCCAGACGCGGTTTTCATCCATGGACATGATCTCGTGGATAATGTCCGGGCCGCGAGTGAACAAATCCATGGACCGGCTCTCCGCTACTTTGCGCATCAATTCGAGCTTGGCCTTGGACTTGATCAGAGACATGCCTTTTACCGAACCGGGATCATTAGCGATGATCTCTTCGAACTTTTCTCCGGCCAGATTTTGGACGTTACGGATATCCGTTGGGTTTATCTTTCCGATCAGTTCGACCTTGGCCGGCGTGTCCAGGGAAAATAGGTCAAACTCCAAGACCCGGGCATGGGCGCGCACCATGTGCTCGTTGTAGCCGCTGACCAGCGGCAGTTGCCAGGCGAAGGCGAGATAGGGCCGGAACTCGTCGAGCTTGCGCTGGCCCTCGTGATCGTCAGTCGTCGCCCGTTTGTCGCCGGTGTCGGATTTTCCGCCGAAGATGGCAAAGATGCCTCTCTTCTTTGCGGTGGTTGGTTTTTTAACCCCATCTTCGGGATTCACGAACACTAGAGACGCGTGGGTCAGCACCAACATCCGTTCCAACTGTGACAGGCTGGCGCCGCAGACAAGCGGCGTTTCCAAGTCAGTGACGGGCTTTCCGGCACCATCGACAAACAGGTCTTTGCCGATGTCCAGGTTTTCCTTCACCAGGCGGATAAAGTTATAGAGTTCCTTGTCGTCCCGGATGATATCCTTGTACTTAAGGCTATCATCCATTTTTCCCGCCTTTTTTAACCGGGCGATGAGAAACTTCGTGCCGGCGAGGACGATTTTCCGCTTTTCAGGGGAGAGGGGGACGGTATTCGGTATGGCTTCCGGATCGGGTTTATTCTGGGACATTTCTGACTTCCAACTTTTCTAGCTGTCTGGTTGGCGCTGGGATCTCCCCATCCAGCGGCCGGGTAAAGGGTTAATCGAAAAGAGCGTCGATATCGTCCTGGCTGATGCCTTCTTCGGCCAGGGCCGGACCGTTGAGCAAATCCTGGTCGGAGTCGCTTTCATCGGCCACCGACGGATCCGTCTGGTCGATTTCATCTGCCCCCCAGATATCGACCATGGCGTTGACCCTCTCCTCCACATACAAGAGAGCGCCAACAACCTTTGTGATCCGTTGTCCGGTAATGTCCTGGAAGTTGCACGCTTCCAGAACCTTAATCGTACATTCCAAAATTTCGTCCGCGGCGGCCCGATCATCCGGCGTGGATGCGTGCAGCTGCAACTGTTCCGCCAGTTGATCAATCCGTTCGGTTGCTTCCAGGATCGTGTGGGTCGCGCCTTCTGTCGCCTCGACCACCGCGTCCAGTTCCGTGGTAGCGGTCATGAATTTCTCGGCGCCTCGGTTGCCGGCGCGCATAGCGCGGAGTTCGGCTTTGGTTTCCTGAATGGAATCCGACAACGCCATAATCTCCGTCTTCAGGTTTTCCGCCTTTTCCAGCTCGGTGGCCATTTCCTCAGGGATGGCGTCCACGGGCGTGGCATCGGTTTCATCCGATTCCGGGGCCAGTATGGCCTTCAATTCGTTGATGGCGGCCAGAATTTCCCGGTTGCTGACACCATCCGGCGCGCCCAGTCCTTGCATCGGCATCGGTACTTGCGTCCTGCCGGTGGTCAGATCCGTATCTACACCCCGTTCCTTCAGCATGCGCAATTCGGCGCTGAACAATCTTCGCGATGGTGTTGCCATACTTGTTCCTCTACCCGCCCGGATTGACTTGAGATCACCCGGATCCAGCGGCTGGTGTCATTTCACCGAGCCAATTTATGATTTTCGATGCGAATACTAATTTTAGATGGGGATATGCGCCGAAATTTCAACAGGGTACAAAACACAAAATTGAATTGTTAAGCACCTGATGAATGGGCGTTTACAGCTGTTTGGTGGCCTCCAACAGCCAATCGGTGGTTTCCGGATCAACCAGAGGTGTCAGAGTCTCCCGCACTCGCTGGTGATAGTCGTTCAGCCAGCGGATTTCGGCCTCGGACAAGAGGGATTGATCTACCAGGCGTACATCAATCGGCGCCAAAGTGAGGGTTTCGAAGGCCAGCATGTCCTTTTCCGCCTTTTCTATGCCGTTTGCCTCGATCACCGTGACCAGATTTTCGATGCGGATGCCAAAACTATCCTTTTTGTAGTATCCGGGTTCGTTGGATATGACCATGCCCGGTTCCAGGCCGACCATGCTTGGCATCTTTGATATGCGTTGCGGTCCCTCATGCACGCCAAGATAGGCGCCGACCCCATGCCCGGTACCGTGCTCGTAGTCGATGCCCGCCTGCCACAGAGCAGACCGGGCCAGGATATCCAGTTGAGAACCACTGGTGCCTTTGGGAAAAAGAGCCGTGGCCAGGGCAATATGCCCCTTCAGCACCCGGGTGAACCGATCGCACATTTCCTCGGTCGGGTTGCCGATGGCGATGGTGCGGGTGACATCCGTGGTGCCGTCCAGATACTGCGCGCCGGAATCCACCAGGTAGAGTGACCCGTTTTCCAGAGGCCGGTTCGACTCCTCGCTCACCCGGTAATGTACAATTGCGCCATTAGGGCCCGCGCCGGAGATGGTGGGAAAGCTGAGCCCGCGGATATGCTCGCCTTCCCGGCGAAAGACTTCCAACTGATCAGCCGCCGAGATTTCGGTTACACCGCCGCCAGGCGCCTCGCGGTCGAGCCAGCACAGGAACCGGGTCAACGCCGCGCCATCACGCACATGGGCGGCGCGAACACCGTTCAGTTCCGTATTGTTCTTGCGGGCCTTGGGCCTGGCGCACGGGTCCTCGCCTTTGGCGATCACGGCGCCGCTGTCTTCCAGTATCTGGTGGATTGCGTGGGCGGCGGTAGACGTATCCAGACGCACCGTGGACTTTGCCTTGCCCAATACCTGTAAGGCGTTCTCGAACGCGTCCGGGGGGGAAAGCCTGATGCCGTCGTCCAAGGCGTCCCGGACAGAGGCTGGCGCTTTGCGCGGGTCGACAAACAGCTCCATCCTGCCGTCGGCCTGCAAGATGCCGAACATAAGGCAAAATGGCGTGTAGGGCACATCCCCGCCCCGGATATTGGCGAGCCAGGCGATGGAGTCGGGCGCGGTCAGGACCACGGCGTCCTGTTTGGCGTTCTTGAGCTCTTGGGCCAGCCGCTCGCGTTTGTCCGTTGAGGATTCGCCGACCAAATCCGGGGACTGTAGGGTCATCGGGGAGAGGGGAGCAGCCGGCTGATCGAGCCACAATTGATCAATGGGGTTGGTCTCGACCGGGGTCAATGTGCTGCCGGTCTTGGCGCAGGCTCCGGACAAGCGCCGCATCCCATCGGTGGTGTGGAGCCAGGGATCGAACCCCAATTTGGACCCATCCGGTAAATTTGCCTCAATCCACTTGACCGGAGGTGTCTCCGCCAGGGGCACAATATCGAATACTGTCGCGTCCACCTGATTCGCCGCCTGCAAGGTATAGCGCCCATCAACGAAAATTGCCGCCTTATCTTTGAGGACAATGGCGGTGCCGGCGGAGCCGGTAAATCCGGTCAGCCAAGTAAGCCGCTGGGCCCGTTTGGGGACATATTCGCCCTGATGCTCGTCCGCCAACGGCACGATAAACCCGTCGAGTTCGCTCGTGGCCAGTTCTGCGCGAAGGCCGTTGGTCCGCTCCTCGCTCGGGCAAGGCGGGGTGAGGCCATCTTCCCAATCGTCCAGCGTGGCCTCCAATCGCCGTGCCAGGCCGGTACGCACCGCAACCGGCAGGTTTTCGCCGACCAAGTCTATCCAGGCGTCTGCCGGGCCATTGCCGCCATCAGCGCCCGGTGCGGCGGCCACCCCTTGAAGCAGACTGTCCAGAGCCGCATCGGACAACGAATGTCCGGCATCGGTTAGCTGTTGTATCAGTGTCGAGAGAGACGGGGACGGATCGAGAGGTGCTGTGGCCATGGCCCAATATGGCAAGGTTGATGCGGAAAATCATGCGAATTTACCCAAAGGAAAGGCATTCAAGATTTGCAGTAAGAAGTTAAAATTTCGGCTATTTAGACCGGCCAATTTTTGAAATGAAACACATCACATTGATAAACAACAATTTTTATCATGCAAAAAATGCATGTCAGATCCGAGATTTGAGCGCTTTTTGGCGGGAGAAAGTGGGACTAAGTTGGGAGCAACCCTATAACAAAGCGGATGCCTTCCGCCGTAAAGACCAAAGGAGAAGAAAATGAACAATTTGGCGACTTTACAAGAGAGCGACATGATGGAGTCCAGCCGCCACGACCGTGGCGCCAACCTATTTAAAATTGGCGGGAAAATTTTACGTGCGCCGACCCGTCTCATTAAGATGGGTATCGACGACTTCCGTCGTTATCGCCGTCCGGTCCATTAGAAACGCGGATGGGGCTTATACCTCCCTGTTGATCATGATCGCCGGTTTTCCCGGCAAACAAAAAAGGCGGCCTTGGGGCCGCCTTTTTTGTGGCTAACGTCGACGCCTACGGGGACTTGGGCGTCGAAACAACCCCTTTTTGGTTGAGACAATCCGAATAATACTGGCGCCGCTGCTTCCGGGCGTCGTAATTGGCGAATTGCACCGACAGCGAGTCCCGTTGAGAATCGGCGAAGGACCGTTCGTGTCCCATGTCTCGGCTGATCAGATACTCCGCCTTTGCCCCGCAAGCGGCCGCATCGCTCGACTGCTTGTCCACATACCGTGGGCTCTTGAATTCACTCGCCGCCGTGCAGGCTGACAAGGCGAACATCATTCCCGCAATCACAAATGTCGCGCGCGAAAGATTCCGGCGGGAACCGGATAAGTGTTCAATTTTCGACATGGTTAGTTCCTCCGTAATAGTATGGTCTGTCACAGCCCAGCGCGCCATATCTATTTTCCAACCGGATTTTTTTGTTCGAAACCTGAGGTGCCGTACCATAATATAGTTCGGTACACTAACAATTGTCAGGCCGTGCCGGTTTCTCGAATAATTAGGCGGCAACGGTTAACAAAAACGAAACAGGGACTTTCAACAGGTATGTCAGGTTCAGAGACCGCCGGAATAAATATGGCGACCGAGATTCTCGGTCCGTCCCTCGCGCGTGGCCAGGGAGATGATCCAGCCATCCTGTGCGGAGATGAAACGGTGACTTACGCCGAGCTTGATGCCCGTGCAAATGCCACCGGCAACGCCTTCCGCGAGCTTGGGGTCGGCGCCGGTGAGCGGGTTTTGATGATGGTCCGGGACACGCCGGCCTTTATTTACGTGTATCTGGGCCTGTTAAAAATCGGCGCGGTGCCGGTGGGCCTTAATCTGCGCCTGAGTCCCGGCGACATTGCCTATACCATCGATGACAGTGATTGCCGGGCATTTGTCCTGGACGGCATGTTCCTGGATTTGTGGCGGGAAGGCGCGCCCCAAGCCAGAAACGCTCCCCAAATTGTCGTCACCGATATGGAAGAAGACGGACTTCTTTACCTGCCGGCGCTCTTGGCCGCCGCCTCCGCGGATCTCACGCCTGTTAACCTGCAGTCCGATGACGTGTCCCTGTGGATGTATTCCTCCGGTACGACCGGTAAGCCCAAGGGCGTCGTCCACGCGCAACGCACCATCTACGTTGCGGAACATTTGATGGGTAATCTCTTGGGTGTGGGGCCCGGGGACAAGGTCTACGGCACGTCCAAGCTGTTTTTCGCCTTCTCCCTGGCGCACTGTTTTTTATCGACGCTGCGGCTGGGCGCGACGGTCGTGCTGCATCCTGATTGGCCGGATGCGGAGTTGGTGACCACTATCGTCGAGCGCTATGAGCCGACGATCATGCTTAGCGTACCGACGTTCTATCGCAATCTGCTGCGTTCCGGCGCGGCGGAGAAGCCTGCCTTTAAAAACGTCCGTTACTACATGACCGCCGGCGAAAAGATGCCCCAATCTCTCTTTGATCAATGGATGGCGGCGACGGGGCGGCCTGCGCTGGAAGGGATCGGCGCGACGGAAACCTGTTTCCTGTTCCTGGCCAACCGGCCGGACAAGATAAAGGCCGGCACCTGTGGCGTGCCAACGCCGGGAACCGAAGTGAAGATCATTGATCTAGACGGCAACGAAGTGACCGAACCCAACATACCGGGTGTGCTTTGGATCAAAATGGACTCTGTCGCCAACGGCTATTGGCAATTGGACGAGCGGACGGAAGCCGTGTTCAAGGACGGATGGTACTGCACCAATGACATGTTCACCATCGATGAAGACGGGATGTACGAACACCAAGGCCGATCCGATGATATGCTCAAGATTTCCGGCCAATGGGTGAGCCCTGCCGAGATTGAAGAACAGGTCATGTTGCATCCCAAGGTCTCCGAGGCGGCGGTGATCGGTGTCCCCAACGAGGATGGTCTGATTCGTCTGGCCCTGTTCCTGGTCGCCCCCGAGGTCGGGGAGGACAAAGAGTCTTTCGAAGATGAATTGCAGCAGCAGTTGATCAAGGTCCTGTCGATCTACAAGTGTCCCCGCCAGATGTTTTACGTGGACGCCATGCCATTGACCGCGACGGGTAAGCTGCAGCGGTTCAAGCTCAAGGATATGGTGGGCGGCGATGGCGCCTGATGGAGTCAAAGCCGGAGAGTCCACAGAACTCGACTTTGACGATTTGCCGGGCCTCGTCGGGTATCACTTACGGCGCGCCCAGGTCGCGGTATTCAATGATTTTGTCGGCTCTATGGGTGAGGTGCAAATTACGCCGGGCCAATATGGCGTGATGACCCTAATCGGCGCTAATCCGGGCCTAAGCCAATCCGCCCTCGCGCGGGCAGTTGGAATTGAGCGCTCCACGATGGTGGCTGTTATTGGCGGCTTGGAGGCTCGAAAGCTGGTTCAGCGTAAGCTGTCGCCCGTGGACAAACGATCCTATGCGCTGGTTCTGACCAACGAGGGAAGTAAGCTGCTCGCCAAACTCAAGGGCATGGTCCGATCACATGAACAGAAGGTCCTGTCCGGGCTGAGCGATGCCGAGCGAAGTCAATTGATCGATCTCCTGTCCCGGCTCGCCGATTAACCCGCTTTAAGCCCGGGCCAGATTGAGAACCTTCTCCAGTTTCTGGTCCCGGATGCCTAATTCGGCGAGCCCCGCCAGCATGTTCTCCAGATACTCAGTGCCGGAGCCGCTGACACCTTGGCCGTTCCGGACCAGGCCGGCCAGCTGATCAACCGGCAGGTCGCCGGCGTATTGCTCGTTATTGGGATTGGCGCAAAAGCCGTACACGTCGATTTTTCGCCCGCCAATCGCCGCCGTCATCCACCGGGGAATGTAAACGCCGTAGACCATTTCCCGGTCCAGAAGATATTGCTCAGTCTTTGCCCACTGATTTGCCGGTACTTTAAACGCCATGCCCCGGCACGATCCGCCCGGTAAAAGCCCGGCGACAATTCCCGGGCTCTCATGGGTCCCGCGGTAGAGGAAGGAATAGACGCAGAGCGCCCGGTGATAGCCAAACACCTGCGCCGGCCGCGCGTCGGCATAGTCAAAGCCGGGGTTCCACATGAGAGAGGCATACCCGAAGACCCAATGATGTGCCGGACTCACGGACTCAACCCCGACTGACCATGGCGACGCCCGCCACTGCGACACCCATGCCGATCATGGCGGCAATGGTCAGGGTTTCGCCGAACATGACGAAGGCGAACAACGCCGTGACCGGCGGCACCAGATAAAACAAGCTGGCGACTTTTGTCGCTGCACCTCGTTTGATCAGCAGCATCAAGAGAGAGATAGCGCCGATGGATAGAACCAGCACAAGCCAGCTGAGCGCGAAGACAAACTCGCCGGTCCAATCCACCTGGCGGGTTTCGAAAACAAAGGCCAATGCCCAGATCGCAATGCCAGACGCCGCGAACTGAATGACCGAGCCGCTTCTGAGGTCGATGTCCGCACAGAACCTTTTCTGATAGAGCGCGCCCAGGGTGATTCCGAGAAGCCCGACCACCGCTAGCCAAATGGCCGACAGATTGCCGAGCGGGCCGGATACTCTCTCGGCCACCACCAGAAAAACGCCGCCAAATCCCAAGAGGAGTCCGGCCCATTGCCGTCTGGAAACTGATTCTTTCAGGAACGGAATGGCGATGGCGGCGGTAAGAACCGGTTGAAGTCCGACGATCAGGGAAACAAGGCCCGCCGACATGCCGTGGTGGATGGCGGCAAAGACTCCGCCGAGATAGGCGCCCTGGACCAGCAGACCGGCGACAGCGATGTGGCCAGTGTGTTTCAGGTCCTTCGGCCAAGGCGCGCGAAATATCAGGCAGACCAGCAGCATGACAGCCGTGACAATGACAAAGCGATAACCTAGGAAAGTGAATGGCTCTGCATAGGGCAGGCCGAACTTGGCGCCGACGAACCCGGTGCTCCACAACACCAGAAAGGTCGGCTGCATCGCGGCGATCCAGATGGAGTCGCGGGCGGCGGGGGAAGGTCCGGATGGGACGTCGGACATTGATGGCGGTCCTCGATCAATGGGCTGGGATAGATAACCCCCTCGAAACCAACTGTCCAACCGACTATATTTGTATTTCCCATGATATTTGGCTGATTGATGGCGACCACCCCCAGACACGAACGCGAGGCCCGTGCTGCCGCTCAGGCGGTGTTGGACTATAAACCGCCGCTGGCGTTGCGCCTCATCCGGCGCGGGCTCCTGACACTTGTTGTGTTGGCGCTGCTGGGCATCGGTTATACGGGTTATTGGTTTTTCGTCGCGACGAGTATGAAGGATGGCGTCCCGGCGTGGCTGGCGGAGCGGGCCGGGCCTGCGATCAGTTTCAATTACAAGAAGATCGAAATCAGCGGCTACCCGTTTACCTTCCGCATTATATTTCACGAACCCAGCGCCGGCAGTTCCCGGCTTTCCGCCGCGCCCGGCGGGGAGAACTGGCGGTGGCGGGCCCGCAAAGTGATCGCCGAGATGAAGCCCTGGAACTTCAATCACTTCGCACTGAATATTTCCGGCGCCCACGACTTTAATTTTAATCTGCCAAACCTACGCGGGCGGTATCGCGGATCGGCGGAGCGGGCCCTGATCGAGACGGAAATTCATGATGACGGCATCCCCCGGTTCCTCAAACTTGATCTGGGCGGGTTGGGGCTCAAGGGGTCTCGCAAAGGCGAAAATATCGCCGCCGGGGACGTCAAAGTTTCGGCGCGCCGGCGGTTTCCACAGCCGGTCACCAACAAGACGGCCACATTTGTGCTCGAACTCGATGGCAATCAGATCACGACCCCAGCGTCCCTTCGCTGGCCCCTGGGCCAGAAGATAGCGCTCTTGAAGGGGAAGGTGCGCCTTATGGGGGACTTGCGAAATCCAAAGAGTCTGACATCCATAGAAGCGTGGCGGGATGACGGCGGGATCGTCGAATTGGAGTCGATTGAGGCGAAGTATGGGCCGCTGACCGTTCTGACAAATGGTACGTTGGCGTTAGATAGAAATTTTCAGATCCAAGGCGCGCTATCTGCCCGGTTTCAGGGGTTCTTTGCCACCATCGACCGGCTTAAGAAGCAGCAGACCATTCGCTCCCGCGATGCAGCGATGGCCAAACTGGTGTTGGGGGTTCTGTCCCGCCGGCCGTCCGGTGGCGGCCCCGCGGTTCTCAGCCTGTCGGTGAATATCGAGAATGGCAAAGTGACGGCCCAGGGATTGACCTTGCTGGAGATTGGATTGATCCAATGGCCCGAAAGCTGGAACGATCTTGGCGGATTACAGCGGCTAAATTAAGCCGCCCGCTCGTCATCAGTCGTAAAGCTTTTCCTGTTTGGCGTCGATAACGCCACGGCGAATGGCGCGGGTCCGGGAGAACAGTTCGAATAACTTATCCCCCTCGTCCCAGCGGATGTTGCGCTGCAGCGCGGTCAGGTCCTCGGTGAAACGTTGGAGGACTTCCAACACGGCTTCCTTGTTGTTCATGAACACGTCCCGCCACATAGTCGGGTCGGACGCAGCGATCCGGGTGAAATCACGAAAGCCGCCGGCTGAAAATTTAATCACTTCGTTGACCAGGGATTTCTCCAGATCACTAGCGGTGCCGACGATTGTATAGGCAATCAAGTGCGGCAGGTGCGAGGTCATGGCCATGACCTGGTCATGATGATCGGGCGCCATGATCTCCACATCCGATCCGGCCCGCTCCCAGAACGCCCGCACTTTTTCCAGCGCATCCGCGTCGGCGCCCTCGGGCGGCGTGACAATGCACCAGCGGCCGTCGAACAATTCGGCAAAGCCGGCTTCCGGGCCTGAATGTTCCGTACCGGCGACCGGGTGCGCCGGAATCAGGTGAACATTCTCGGGCAGGCCGACGGATAGATCCCGCACGGCGGAGCCCTTGACCGAGCCCACATCCGTCAGAATGCAGCCGGGTTTCAGATCATCGGCGATGGCGGCGACAACATCCGTGTAGGTGCCCATGGGCGTGCAGACCATCACCATATCCGCGTCTCGTACGGCTTCAGCCGCGTTTAACGTAATGCTATCGGCGATACCGAGGCGCATGGCGGTGTCCAGGCTTTCCTGACTACGCGCCGAAACGGCGATGTGGTTGGCCAGGCCGTCCCGCTTGACCACGCGCGCCACGGACGACCCGATCAGGCCGATACCAATCAGGGCAATCCGTTCAAAGACGGGGCCTGCGCTGCTCATGATGGCTCCATAAAGGCGGCGAGGGTGTCGATGACCAAGCGCATTTCCTCTTCGGTACCGATTGAAATACGCAGGCTGTCGGGCAAACCGTAACCGGCCATACGCCGGACGATGATGCCATTGTCCTGCAGATAGTCGTTGGCCGCTGCGGCGTCCTTGACCGCATTCACGCCGTCTGCCGCTTCCTCGGGGAAGCGCGCCAGCACGAAGTTGCAATAACTGTCCGGCACGACCAGCCCCAAACCCCTGATCTGTTCGGTCGTCCAGGCCAGCCATTGGCGATTATGCGCCTGGGACATTTCGATGAACTCGTCATCCTGGACGGCCGCCACCCCGGCCACTTGCGCCGGGTAGGAGACGTTAAACGGGCTTCGCATTCGATTGAGGATATCGACCACGGCATCCGGCGCGAACGCCCAGCCAAGACGCAACCCGCCCATGCCATAGATTTTGGAAAAAGTCCGAAGCATCACCACATTGTCGCCGGCCCGCACCATGTTGATGCCCACATCGTAATCGGCTTCGTCCACGTACTCGGCATAGGCTGAATCGATCACCAGCAAAATGTGATCGGGCAGCAGCTCCCTCAGACGCTTCACCTCGGCCTCAGGCAGGTAGGTGCCCGTCGGATTGTTCGGATTGGCGATGAAAACGATCTTGGTCTTATCCGTCACCTGGCTGATCATATTGTCGACGCTGATGGTGATATCCGCTTCCGGCGCGGCGACGACCGTGGCGCCGACGGTCAGGCCATAGATCGGATACATGGCGAACCCGTGGGCGCTGTAGAGAATTTCATCTCCCGGACCGGCGTACGATCGGCACAACAGGCTGATCAACTCGTCCGATCCCGAGCCGCAGACGATATTCTCGATTTCCAAACCATGTTTGGCGGCCAGCAGTTCCCGAAGCTGACGGCAGTCGCCGTCCGGATAGCGGTGATAGACATCCGCTGCTGCTTTCAAGGCTTCGCGGGTCTTGGGGCTGGGGCCGAACGGACCTTCATTGGAGGCCAGTTTGATCACCCGGTCCTTACCCTCAATCTCGGATTCGCCGCCCACGTAGGGTGCGATTTTTTCAAGGCCGGCCAAAGGCTTAGGGGATGCCATGATGAGGTCCATTGGTTCTTGGGTTGAGAAAGGCGGTAGTGATAGTCCGGCGACGGGCGAAAATCAAAGAAAAGATTGACAGATTCTCCGTCGATTCATAGCAATGAAGCCGAACTTTAAGGGTTTGCCGCTAAATCGGCGCCCGATGACTGGTCTGAACGCGGCGAGTGACCGCTTCCACCGACTGATTTGGAAACGCAGACGATGACGCCGAATGGTGAAACGGCAGAACAATTGAACGTGGAGTCCGGCTCGGGCAAGACAGTGAAACTGGGCGTGGAGGAACCGTTACGCCTGGACTGCGGCATCGATCTGGATAATTTCACCGTCGCATACCAGACGTATGGCGCGCTGAACGCGGATAAAAGCAACGCGATCATGATCTGCCATGCGCTCACCGGCGATCACTACGTGGCGGAGGATCACCCGATTACCGGCCGGCCGGGCTGGTGGGACGTGGTGGTGGGGCCCGGTAAGGTCTTGGATACGAACCGTTATTTCATTATCTGCTCCAACATTCTGGGCGGTTGCATGGGAACCGAGGGGCCGAAGGAGATCAATCCGGAAACGGGTAAATCCTGGGGCCTGGATTTCCCGGTGATTACAATCGCCGATATGGTCAGGGCCCAGGCGCTATTGCTGGATCATTTGGGCATCGAGAAACTTTTTAGCGTGATTGGCGGCTCCATGGGCGGCATGCAGGTTTTGGAATGGGCGTCCATGTATCCGGACCGGGTGTATTCGGCCATTCCTATTGCAAGCGCGCCGCATCACTCCGCCCAGAATATAGCCTTTCATGAGGTGGGCCGTCAGGCGATCATGGCTGACCCTGATTGGTGTGGGGGCAACTATTTCGAGCAAGGGCTCAATCCCAACCGAGGGCTGGCGATTGCCCGGATGGTGGCGCACATCACCTATCTTTCGGAACCGGCATTACAGACCAAGTTCGGCCGGCGGTTGCAGGACCGGGAGACTGTGACCTTCGGTTTTGATGCCGATTTCCAGGTGGAAAGCTATCTTCGTCACCAGGGCAGCACATTCGTCGACCGGTTTGACGCGAACTCGTACCTCTATATTACTCGGGCGATGGATTATTTCGATCTCGCGGGGCGGAACAACGGGGTCCTGGCCGAGGCGTTTCGGGACACGCCAGTACGATTCTGTGTGATCTCGTTTACCAGCGACTGGCTGTATCCGACAGCGGAAAGCCGGTTGATCGTGCGCGCCCTCAACGCCGTGGCGGCGAATGTCAGTTTTGCCGAGATCAACTCGAACGCCGGGCACGACTCCTTTCTGCTGGAACAGCCGGAATTCTGGGAAGTTCTCTCAGGATTTCTAGACGGCGCGGCGGAACACGTCGGTCTGCCGACATCCAAGGCGGGCTGAACCGATGTTAGCCGAGACGGCGAAGCGGTTGATCCGCCTCGATCTCCAACTTATTGCCGACATGGTGGAGCCGGGTACGCGGCTGCTGGATATCGGCTGTGGTGATGGGGAGCTTCTGGACTACCTCATTCACGAAAAGGATGTGGACGGCCGTGGGATCGAACTCAGCATGGAGGGGGTGAACGCCTGCGTTTCTTCCGGGCTTTCGGTGATTCAGGGGGACGCCGACACCGATCTTGCAAACTATCCGGATCAGGCGTTTGACTATGTCATCCTCAGTCAGACCTTGCAGGCGACCCGGGCGCCGAAAGAGGTGTTGGAGAATATGCTCCGTATCGGCAAGCGGGCTATCGTCTCTTTTCCCAATTTTGGCTTCTGGCAGGTCCGGCTATCCCTTGCGGTGAAGGGCCGGATGCCCTTTACCGAGGCGCTGCCCCACCCATGGCACGAAACCCCGAACATTCACTTCTGCACCATTCTGGATTTCGCGGATTTGTGCGATACGCTTGGGATTACCATCGAGAAAAGCTTTTCCCTAAAGGAGAGTGGCGGATACCGGCCCATCGGCGGGTCCATGTTCTGGGCAAATCTGTTCGGGGAACAGGGCGTGTTTGTCCTGATGAAAACCTAATTTCTTCTAGTCGTTGGTGACAGTCACCAACTGGCGGCGACGTACGCCTTCGCCGACCGGCGTTGCGGAATAAATCTGCTTGGTGGCCTCGACCACGATGACGCCGCCTAAAGCGCTAAACCACCGGCTGCCGATGTTTTCCCACGCATTTGCTGACGACAGGATCATCCTGGATCTGCTCGGCGGGGCAAATAGGGCGCCGTTCGATTCCATCGGCATGAACAACGTGTCCCTCAGCAACCGGGACAATTGCAACGGGGTATAGGGACGGCCAAATCCAAAAGGCGTGCGGTCCAGCCGGGCCCAAATACCCCGGCGGTTCGGCGTGACCACGATCAGCTTTCCGGAACCGCTCAGCACCCGCCAGACTTCCCGCATCATGGGCCGTAGGGACTCCGCGCATTCCACCGCATGCACCATCAATACCCGGTCGACCGACAGGTCAGGTAACGGCAACTCGGATTCCAGGCTCAACATGGTCAGCCCCGGTCCTTCACCGGGCCAGTGGACGACGCCCTGAGAGGCGGGCATGGCGGCGATCACCCGGTCGGCTTCGTTGCGGTAAGCATTGAGATACGGTGTGGGATAGCCGATGCCCAGAACCGACATACCGCTCACGTCTGGCCACAGCCCGCGCACATGCCGGCCGATCGTCCTTGCGGCCATCCGGCCGACCGGCGACGTATAAAACTCGTTCAGGTCAACGGCGTGGAGCCACATTTGATTTCACCCAGGAGATTTCATTCAGGCAATGTCATTCAGGCAATTTCATCCATTCTGGCCAATAGCAGTGTTGATGGATGCATGATATTACCATGCCAGCAAGCCGGAGGGGACACTATGAACGTATCAGACACACAATCCGCCGAGGATATTATCAGAGAGCTTAGCCTCCAGCCCCATCCCGAAGGAGGCCACTATGCCGAAATCTATCGTGATAGCCCGGCTGACGGCAGCCGCGGGGTAGCCACCTCGATTTACTTTCTGCTCACGGCGGGAGAAGTCTCCGCCTGGCACACGGTTGATGCGGTGGAACTCTATCACTACTACGCTGGCGCCCCCTTGGCGCTTTCCCTATCGGCGGACGGCGAGGCGTCTGAAACTGTTAAACTCGGTCCGGACGTGGTTCACGGAGAACGCCCGCTGGCCATTGTCCCGGCGGAGGTCTGGCAGTCGGCGCGCTCCACAGGACAGTGGACCCTGGTCGGCTGCACTGTCGCTCCGGCCTTCGAATTTGCGGGGTTTAAGATGGCGCCCCCGGATTGGGCCCCCGGTGTGGGATAGGCCCCGGGCCCTAAATCGGGCGAAAAAAAGTATCATAAATCTATTGAAAATATCGGGAGCGAAACAATCTATTGAGTCGATGCATAAAAATAAGTGAGAACCATGAGAATGGAAAAGTTGGCGGCTCAAGACGCCAGAAACCGTTCGAAATCAGCAGTAAACAGGGCGAATTCAACGGACCGGCATGTGGGCGCGGAGATTCGCCGCCGCCGGATTATGCTCGGTCTCAGCCAGCAGGAACTGGCCGATTTGATCGGCGTGACCTATCAGCAAGCGCATAAATATGAACGGGGAATAAACCGGATATCTGCGAGCCGGCTCTATGATATCGCCAATGTATTGCAGGTGTCCGTCGGACATTTTTTTGACAGGCTGGGCGATGAGGAGCCGACGGGGTTGGAACCCAAACAGCGGATGTGCCTGGAACTTGCCCGTAACTTCATGAATATTTCCGATGAGGAACAGCAGGAAGCGCTGAGCCAAATGGCGCGGGTCCTGGCCTCCAGCCAGCCGAACTAGCGCGTCACAACGTGGCTTAGTCCATCTCCCTCAATACCCGAAAACCGATAAAGTAACTGAAAACGCGCATGTCGTTGCGGGCCCGCGATGCGGAGCGCGACACTCGGGAGAGGTAGTACCAGGCGCCGCCCTTCACCACTCGGTTCGGACAGTTGGGAAAGACTTTCGCCTTGCCGTAGGGATCGACACCTTTGTGGGACGTGGTCCAGCAATCTTCCACCATCTCAAGCACGTTGCCGTGCACGTCATAAAGGCCCCACGGGCTCGGCTTGAAGGAGCCTACAGGTGCGCTTTTGACGCCGCTCCATTGAGTGCCGCATCCCCGGCAGTTGGCTTCGCCTTTGATCATGTCGTCGCCCCACCAATATTCCGTGTCCGAATCGGCGCGGGCAGCGTATTCCCATTCGGCCTCGGACGGCAGGCGATAGGTTTTGCCGGTCTTCTTGCTGATCCACCGCATATATTCCTGAATGTCGGTGTAGAGGACGTTCATGACCGGCCGCCGGCCGCGGCCCCATTCGCGGTCATAGATTTTCTTCGAGCATCCGCCGGCGGCGGTGCAGGCGTCATACTCTGCAAATGTCGTCTCAAACCGGCCCATGGCGGAACGCTTCTTCAGGGTGATCCGCCGTAAGGGTTTTTCCCGGGGTTTACCCACGGGTGAGCCCATGACAAAGCTGCCGGGCGGTATGACCACCAATTCCGGACAGATGTCGCAGTCCTTAAAGATGTCGCCGGCCACGAGCGTGTTCTCATCAACCTGAGCAGACACCGGCGCCGTTGCGATCAGCGCGAGCGCCCAAACTCCAAGTAATGGTGCAAAAATGCGTGTCACCGGGATCAGTCCGTGAAAGGTAATAGGCACCGGCTCAGCCTAATGGAACCGGCATACCGACTTCAACGATCTTCTAAGACAGCAAACGAATACGCCCGGAATATGGCAGCGCCTGAAAACGATCAGTCTACGGTCCAGGTCGCACCCTGACGCAGCAGGTCGTTCAGATTGGCGTCGGGTTTCTTCTCAATCTCCGCAGTCACCTGATCGTTCACGGCTTTTTCGTAGGTGGGCGCCGGATTGCAATAGAGAACCCCGATGGCCACCGGAAAGTCCGGCGATTTCATGCCGGCCAAGAGAAGCGCCATCATTTTGTTGGTTTCGTCATGAACCAGAATATCGCTCTCCGAGATGCCTTTCTCGCCAAGGGTCACAACTTCAAGGTCCATCGTGCCCGGTTTCAGGCGCAGGCCCCTGTTGCGATCCTTGCCGAACAGCAGCGGCTGGCCATGTTCGCAGACGATCTGCCGGTCCTCGACCACGCTCTTTTCGGTGAAGTGGTCATAAACGCCGTCATTGTAGACGATGCAGTTCTGGAACACCTCGACGAAGGACGCGCCGCGATGGGCATGGGCCCGTTTGAACACTTCCGGCAGGTGCTTTTGCTGGGAATCGATGCCGCGAGCGACGAAGCGGGCGCCGCAGCCAAGCGCAAATTCGGTCGCCGACATGGGATTGTCGATGGAGCCGAGCGGTGTTGACGGGGACCGGGTGCCGATCTGAGAGGTTGGCGAATACTGGCCCTTGGTCAGCCCGTAAATCTCGTTGTTGAACAGGATGTACTGTAGATCCACATTGCGCCGCAGCACATGCATGAGGTGATTGCCGCCAATCGACAGCGCGTCGCCGTCGCCGGAAATTACCCAGACATCCAGATCGGGATTGGCGAGCTTGGTCCCTGTGGCGATGGACGCCGCCCGTCCGTGAATCGTGTGGAAGCCGTAGGTCGCCATGTAGTAGGGGAACCGTGCGGCGCAGCCGATGCCGGAGATAAACACGGTTTTGTCTGTCGGCGCCTGTAGATCGGCGAGGGTCTTTTGCATGGCCCGGACAATGGCATAATCCCCGCAGCCGGGGCACCAGCGGACTTCCTGATCGGAGGCGTAATCCTTGGGCGTAAGTTTCTCGGGTCGCGTGGCAACGTTCATCGCTACTACTCCAAATGCTCGCGAACGGCGGCTTCGACTTCGGACACCTTAAACGGCTGTCCGGAGACTTTGTTCAGGCCGATGGCCGGGATGAGGTACTCGCTTCGGAGAACGGTCAGCAACTGACCGGTGTTCATCTCGGGGACGATCACTTTTTTGAACTGGCCCAGAAGCGTGCCCAGGTTTGACGGCAGGGGCCAGATGTGGCGCAGGTGAATATGTGACACGCTGGCGCCGTCGGCCCGCAACTGCTGCACCGCCCGGTTGATCGGGCCGAAGCTTGAGCCCCAACCGACGACCGCGACATCACCGGACTCGTCGCCAACTTCGACAGCCTGCTCGGGGATATCGTTGGCAATGTCAGCAATCTTGCGCTTGCGCACGTCGGTCATTTTTTGGTGGTTGGCCGGATCGTAGGAAATGTTGCCGGTCTCGTAGGACTTCTCGATCCCGCCGATCCGGTGTTCCAGGCCCGGTGTGCCGGGGACGGCCCAGGCGCGGGCCAAGGTTGAATTGTCGCGGACGAACGGGTGGAAGCCTTCCGTCTCGCTCCGGAAGTTCACCTTGAACTCGTCGATCTTGTCCACATCCGGGATCAGCCACGGCTCTGACGCGTTGGCCATATAGCCGTCGGCCAGCAGGATCACCGGAGTCATGTACTTGGTGGCGATCCGCGCCGCCTCGATGGCGACGTCGAAACAGTCAGCCGGAGAACGCGCCGCAACGACTGCCAGGGGGCTGTCGGCGTTGCGGCCATAGACAGCTTGGTACAAGTCCGACTGTTCGGTCTTGGTGGGCATCCCGGTGGACGGGCCGGCCCGCTGCACATTGATCACGATCAGCGGCAACTCGACCGAAATGGCCAAGCCAATGGCCTCGGTTTTCAACGCCACACCCGGACCGGAGCTGGCTGTGATGCCGAGCGATCCCGCATAAGACGCACCGATGGCTGCACACACGGCGGCAATTTCGTCTTCCGCCTGGAAGGTGACCACGTTGAACTGTTTGAGCCGGGACAGAGTGTGGAGGATGGCCGAAGCCGGGGTGATTGGATAACCGGCGAATACGGTTTTGAGATCAGATTTCTGCGCCGCGGCCACCAGTCCCCAGGACAGGGCTTCGATGCCGGTCACCGTGCGATAGAGGCCGGGGGAAATTTCCGCCGGGGCCACCGTGTAGGCGGCCTTTTCGCCGGACACTTCCATGGTTTCGCCGAAGGCGTGACCTGCGTTCACTGCAGCAATGTTGGAGTTAGCAATTTCCGGACGGTCTTTAAACTTGGAGTTCAGCCAGTCAACCGTCGGCTGCCGATTCCGATCATAGAGCCAATAGACCAGGCCCAAGGTCCACATATTTTTACAGCGGACGGCTTCTTTTTGGGTGAGACCCATATCTTTCACCGCCTCCAACGTGGATTTGGTGATATCGATGGGCAGCACGCGGTAGGCGCCCAGACTGTCGTCTTCCAGTGGGTTGCTGTCGAAGCCGGCTTTCTTGAGGTTCCGGTCGGTGAAAGCACCGGTATCAGCAATGATCAGCCCACCATTCTCCAGGTCCGACAGGTTGACCTTCAGCGCCGCCGGGTTCAGCGCGACAAGTACATCCGGCGCATCCCCGGCCGTCCTAATTTCTCGGGAACCAAAGTGAATTTGGAAGGCCGAGACGCCGAACGTTGTGCCCGCAGGGGCCCTGATCTCGGCCGGAAAGTCGGGAAACGTCGAAAGATCGTTTCCGGCGAGAGCCGTTGTAAGGGTGAATTGACCGCCTGTAATCTGAATGCCGTCGCCGGAATCGCCTGCGAATCGGACAACCACATCTTCCACTTGATCGCGGACAGCACTATCAACCGCGACCGCTGTCGAACCTTCCATGCTTACGGTACTCCCACCTGCAAAACACGCCCTGACTAGTCACACACTTCCCAAAATCTGATGAGCCGGCAGACACAAATTGAGACGGCTGAACCTCCAAAAACCCTTAATATATTAGGGATATCCAACGGTTCCAGACAGTTGCTTGGGAGCAAAGTTCTTATCATATGACCGTACCCCCGGTAAACCGTCTTTCCGGCAACCAGGCGGTTCGTTCATCACTAATCCGACAGGGATGCCCGGGCCGGGAGAGACTAATCGGGCGCGCCGGAAAACGCCCGGAATTCACGGGCGACAGCCGCATAGATGTCCCGCTTGAAAGAGACGGCCAGGTCCGGCAACTCGTCTAAGGACACCCAGCGCCAGGTATCAAATTCCGGATGATCTACGGCTTGGGGGTCAATTTCCGAATCGTCGCCCAGGAAACGGAGGGCGAACCACATTTGCTTCTGCCCCCGATAACGGCCTTTCCACACCTTCCCCACCAGATCCGGCGGCAGGTCATAGGCGAGCCAATCACGGGTTTCGGCCAAAACTTCCGCATTGGCGGTGCCAATCTCTTCGTCCAGTTCCCGGAATGCGGCGGTCTCGGGATCCTCGCCCTTGTCAATCCCGCCCTGAGGCATCTGCCAGGCCGGTTCCGTCATGTCGGAACGCTGACCGACCCAGACTTCGCCCTTTGCATTAAAGAGGGCGATTCCAACGCACCGGCGATAGGGAAGATCGTTCATGTCTTAAGAAACGAACAGATTAATTGCCGCCCTCAGCCTCTGCTGGCTTCGGCGGTTCAGCAACTTGGGCGATAGCGCTCAGCGGCGCTAGTTCGATTTTCTTGGACGTGAGGGTCGGCGTCCATCTGGAAATTTGCTTCACCACCGAGGGGTAGGCCGTCGCCGTCCCGAGGGCGAACTTTTTCTTTCGGGCGATCTCTTCCAGCTGATGCAGGGCCGCCAGCACGCCTTTCTCCGACGGGTTGGCGTCAATCGTCACATCGACCTTGGCGAAGGCTAATTGGATTTGCTGGGCGATGGACGGCGCCAGACTGTTGGAGACTTGATTGTCGTCCACGAAGATAAGACCCCGGTTCTTTAAAGTCTGTAGCACCGGCCGGAACGCTGCTTCCGAGGTCGCAAACCGAGAGCCCATAAACTGGATCATTCCGACATAGGCTTTCGTCGTAGACATGAGCTTGTTCAGCCGGGCGACGTTTTCGTCCTGACTAACGTCCGTCAGCAGCGCCAAAGGGCCAGGATCGGTCGATGGAAAATCGATTGTTTCCAGGGGCAGTTCCAGGATCGCTTCATGACCGCTGGACCGGGCAAGGCCCATCCATTCCTCAACCCCACGGGCATAGGGCGTAAAGGAGAGCGTGACTAAAGCCGAGGTATAGTTGATGGCGGCCAGGGTTGCGTTGCGGCTCAATCCCAGTTCCCGGATGATAATGCCGATGCGTGGAAGGTTCGGATCGCCGCCAAAACGATGGGCGTATTCTTTTCGCGATTCGCGGCCGTTGTCGCCGATTTTCGGTAGAATACGTCCGTCCACCGTCTCGATCAGTCGGGGATTTGGGGCGCTCAAGGGCCGGGATTTTGCCGCCGGGCGAATGCCTGTATAGGCGGCTGCCGTGATCGCCGGCACGATCATGCCTGCGCCCCCAATATTGCGCGCCCCGGCGACTTGGGTGGAACCCGCCCCGGGAGCCGGGCCTGGCGGTGCAGCACCGCCAGTGGACGTTTCGCCGTTGTTTGTTGCGAGTGCGCTGACTGGCGGAGGCTGGTCGCCGGCGGGCGTGGATGAACTTGAAGTTGACGTTTGTGGTGACGCCGGCGCCGGCGGTTGAAGGCCCTGCCTCGGCGTGGATGTCTGCGTCTTCTCTGCTGGGGTTTCGCCGCGCGCCATTTTTTTGCGCAACTGAGAGGCGCTGGACCGCATCTTGCCTTTTGGCGGGATAGCGAGGGAGGCAACGGCTCCTTCCGGAATTTCCAGACCCGGTTGATCAGCCGTCTCGTCATCACCGCCCAGCAATATCAGGGCGCTTCCTGCCGACAGCACGGCGAACAGGAAGATGCCAGCGAGGGCCAGGACCACGACTTTCTTTTTGGACCGGGCAGGCTTTTCTTCGAACTCGTCCTCGCCGAAATCCATTGCGTCGAGGTCGATATCGTCGATATCTATGTCGTCGAGGTCAGGATCCCCGCCAACGTCGTCCGCCTCGGCGGCGGCGTCCAATTCGGCGTCGTCGTCTTCAAAATCGATCTCCTCGTCATCGTCTTCGCCGTCATCGAAGAGAAGATCGTCATCATCATCATCAGCCATATTGCCGTCTCGGTTGTGTGTTCCGGCTTATCCTTTCAGGCGTTGGTTAAAAAGGTCTATACCGTGCAACAGGTCCAACGCTCGTTGCAATTGATAGTCGGCCTTGTCCCGATCGGCTTGGGATTGCTCTGCCGAAGATTTCGGGGCGCCGCCCGTTTTGGGGGCGGCATTTGAATCGGGCGCACCTCCATTGCCGTTCTGCAAAGCGCCCCGCAAATCCGCTTCACGGCTGCGCCGCCGGCTTTCAATGGTTTCGACGCGGGACGGTTGAACGACGATGTCCGGCTGTACGCCGACCTTTTGGATGGACCGGCCGGACGGCGTGTAATAGAGCGCCGTGGTCAGCCGCATGGCGCCATCCCGACCGAGCCGGATGATGGTCTGGACCGAGCCTTTGCCGAATGTCTTGGTGCCCAGAACGATGGCCCGCTTGTGGTCCTGCAGCGCACCAGCGACAATTTCCGATGCTGATGCAGAGCCGCCGTTCACTAACACGACCATCGGCTTGCCATCGGTCAGGTCGCCTTTCTTGGCTTGTGAGCGTTGATGCTCGCCTTTTTCGCGGGTGCGGGTGGAGACGATTTCTCCCTGGTCCAGGAAGGCATCCGAGACGGCGATGGCCTGATCCAGCAGGCCGCCGGGGTTGTTCCGCAAATCAAGAACCAGTCCCTCGAACTTGTCGCCGAGGTCTTTCTTGATGCTGGCCATAGCCTTCTTTAGTCCGGCCTCAGTGTTTGCAGTAAAGGACGAAATCCGCACATAGCCCACATTGTCGATGGTCCGGGAGCGCACGCTACGGATCGGAATCGTCGCGCGGGTGATGGTAACGTCGAAGGGTTCGGCGCCTTCCCGGCGAATGGTCAGCTTGATATCGGTGCCGACTTTGCCCCGCATCAAGTCCACGGCCTGAGACAAGTTCAATCCCAAAACCGGCTTGCCGTCCAGATGGGTGATCAGATCGCCCGGCTGGATGCCGGCGCGGTGGGCCGGCGTGTCATCGATGGGGGAAACAACTTTGACCAACCCACCTTCCATGGACACTTCGATGCCCAGCCCGCCGAACTTGCCGCGGGTCTGAACCTGCATGTCTTTATAGGCATCCGCATTCAGGAAGCGGGAGTGCGGGTCCAGGGAACTCAGCATGCCCGCGATTGCCGCTTCGATCAGTTCCTTGTCGGTGACTTCCTCAACATAGTCGGCGCGAACCCGCTCGAACACATCTCCGAACAAATCAAGCAGGCGATAGGAATCTTCGTTTTTGGTCGCTTTCTTTTCCTGAGCCTGCACGCCCGAGGTGAACGCCAGTGCGACGGCCATGACCGCCATAATTGCTATTTTTTTCATCCGTTTGTTTTACCTTTATGAGAGGCCAGCCAAGGATTGGGATCTATTGATCGCCCGTTCTTTCGGAGTTCCATATAGAGTGTCGGATTTTCCGTTCCGGGTGATCCCATGACACCAACCGGTTCACCGGACAGTAACCACTGTCCCACATTTCCATCAATGCGGGTCATGCCCGCTAATAAGCTATGATATCCCTCGCCGTGTTCAATGATCAAGAGTTGCCCGTATCCCCGGAAGTCCCCGGCAAAGACGATCTTTCCGTTGTAGGGGGCCACCACCTGGGCGCCGGGACGGGTTTCGATATCGATTCCTTTCCGCCTGGCGCCCCGCCGAATGCGTTGGCCATACCGTCCGGTCACCGGCCCGATGGCCGGATAGGTGAGAAGTCCGCGGGCGCCGCTGATCGGTTGGGTTTCGAACGGCGCTTTTGAGGTGAGGGCGCCGCGTGGCACCAATGGCCGGGGCATGGTCCGGGCGGCCGCCTTAGAGGATTGATATTGCTTAATTCTTTCCTCCTGAGCGGCGATTTCCCGGCGCTCGGTTTCCAGCTGGTCAAAAAGATCGCGGAGATCATTGGCCTCGCGGGATAGTTTGTCGATGCGAGCCGCTTCCACCTGACGGGCGGCCAGAGTTTGCCGGCGGACCAGAGATTTCTGTTCAAAAATCCGGTCCAGTTCCTGACGGCGTGTGATGAGCGACCGGGCGGCGGCGGCCACGATCTTACGCCGGTCTTCAATGAGCCGGCGGCTATCTTCCAGGTCGTTCAAATCTTCGCGAAGTCGGGTGGCCTTTTCCTCAATGCGGGGCACTGTCGATTTCAACAATATTGCCGCGCGAACCAGATTGGACGGCGTCGAAGGATAGGCGACCACTGCTTCCGGCGGCATGCGCGACAGCCGCTGCAAGGCGATGAGTACGTTTGAGAATTGGTCGCGGCGTTTTCGGAACTCCGCGATTTTAACCTCGTGGCTGGCGTTGAGATCGCGAAGGTCTGTTTCCGCTTGGAGGATCAAGGACTCTTGCGCCCGAATGGCGGCGGCGATCCGTACTTTCTCCACCCGGACTTCGGTAATTTCCTGTTTCAGGATATTGGCGGTTTCGTCCAGTTCGAACGCTTTGCGCTGGCCAGCCTTCAGATCCTCTTCAACTTTCCTGAGCCGCCCATCCAGATCATCGGACGTGTTTTGGCTGGCAGCGGTCTGAGGCAGGACGAGTAAAAGGCCCGCGGCAAGGAAGATCGAGGTAATACCCAGACGGTCAGGCTGTGGCATTTGCAGGCAAGTTGATCAAAGATCGGCCGGTCATGGCGCCGGGCTGGGGAAGCTTTAACATGGTCAGCAGCGTCGGCGCCACGTCGGCGAGGACGCCGTCGCTGATGCTCTGTACATCCTCGGGCGGGTTCACCAGGATCGCCGGCACCAGGGACAGGGTATGGGCCGTATGGGGCTGGCCCGTGTCCGCATCTGACATTTTTTCCGCGTTACCGTGGTCCGCAGTGATCAGCATGGAGCCGCCAACCGCCAGCAAAGCCTCTTCCAGCCGCCCCAGGCAGGCATCCACGGTTTCCGCCGCCTTGCGCGCGGCGTCGAAATCGCCGGTATGGCCGACCATATCGCCATTGGCGTAGTTCACCACGATCAGGTCGAATTTCTCGGATCGGATGGCGTCGACCAGCTTGTTGGTGACCTCGGGCGCGGACATTTCCGGCTGCAGATCATAAGTGGCAACTTTGGGCGACGGCACCAGGATGCGTTCCTCGCCGGGAAACACTTGTTCTTCCCCGCCGTTAAAAAAGAATGTTACGTGGGCATATTTCTCCGTCTCGGCGATGCGGAGCTGGGTAAGGCCGGCCTCGGAAACGATCTCTCCCAGGATATGTTCCAGTTGTTGTTGCGGAAACATTGTTTCCAGAAATGCGTTCAATTCGGTTGAATATTCGGTCAGGCCGACCTTGGCGGCAAAGTTAATGTTCTTGTCGCGGGCAAAGCCGTCGAAGGCAGGATCGACCAGAGTGGTCAGGATCTCCCGGGCCCGGTCGGCGCGGAAGTTAAACATCAAGAGCCCGTCGCCGTCACTCATGCCGGCGTAATCACCGATGACCGTCGGTAGGACGAATTCGTCGGTCACGTCTTTGGCGTAGCTGTTGGTGATGGCTGCGATGGCATCCTCGGCGGTTTCTCCTGTTCCATCCGCCACGGCGCGATAGGCTTTTTCCACCCGGTCCCAGTTCTTGTCCCGGTCCATGGCGTAGTATCGGCCGCTTACGGTGGCGACGGCAAAACCACTGAACCCTTTGGTCGCCGCCAGAACGTTTTCAAGATATTCCTCGGCGCTCGACGGCGGGGTGTCGCGGCCGTCCAGATAGGCGTGCAGACGGACGGGGATGCCGGCCTCGTCCAGAACCCGGGCCAGCGCGATCAGGTGATCCTGGTGGGAGTGCACGCCGCCGGGCGACACCAGGCCCATCATGTGACAGACGCCGCCAATGTCCTTGAGCGCTCCGATCAGTTTCTGGAGCGCTCCAACATCGGCGATAGACCCATCTTCGACCGCCGCGTCGATGCGGGGCAGATCCTGCATGACCACCCGGCCCGCGCCCAGGTTCATATGGCCCACTTCCGAATTGCCCATTTGCCCGGCGGGCAAGCCGACATCCAGGGCCGAGGCTTCCAAAGATGCGTGGGGATAAATCTCATACATGCGGTCCAAATTGGGTTTGGCCGCATGGTAAATGGCATTGTCTTCACCTCCATTTCGCTCTCCCCAGCCGTCGAGGATGCAAAGCACGACGGGGCGGGGTTTGGTCACTGGGCGGTCAGGCGTCTGAGTATCTGGCATGGGCTGAACTATAAACGTTTGCGCCTTTGGACGCACGATGGATTCACGGATGGCGCAAACGGATGTAAGGCGCGCGCCGGCTGCCGACTGGTTAGCGATGATACGGGTGGTTCGTCAAGATGCACTGGGCGCGGAATATTTGCTCCAACAGCATGCAGCGGGCCAGCATGTGTGGCCAAGTCAGCGCCCCCATCGACACTTTGCTGTCCGCCCTGGCCAGCACCGATTGATGTAAGCCATCGGCGCCACCGATGACAAAAGCAATCTCTTGCGGGCCGGTCGCCATCCAATCGGCGAATCGGCCGGCCAGGTCTTTGGACGAAATGGATTTGCCGGTGCGGTCCAACGCCACCAGGTGCGCGCCGTCCGGCACGGCCTGTAGCAGCAGTTCTGCCTCCCGTTCTATCAGTTCTTTGCCTTTGAGGGGTTTGCGCTCTTCCACTTCCCGAAGGGTGAGGTTCCAAGAGAGACGCGTAGCGTATTGGTCCCAGAGAGATTTCTCGGGACCTGATTTCATTCGTCCGACAGCGGCAATGGTGAGGTTCATCTCTGTGCCGCGACTTCAGGCCGGCGCTTCCCGGTCGGGCCTTAGGCGGCCTCTCCCGGTTGCCGTCCGGGTTCGCCCCAGATTTTCTCCAGGTCGTAAAATTCCCGGACCTCGGGGCGGAAAAGATGGACGATGACGTCGCCGCCGTCGATCAAGACCCAGTCGCCCTGATCCGCGCCTTCAACGGGTACGGTCTTCAAGCCATTGGATTTCATCTTTTCGCGGAGATGCTCTGCCATGGTCACAACCTGACGCTGCGAGGTGCCGGTTGCGATCACCATATAGTCGGCGAAGCTGGTTTTACCTTTCAGGTCGATGACGGTGACGTTCTGCGCCTTGTCGTCATCAAGCGACACTGTGACCAGGTCCTTTAAGCCATCGGCGCCCGGTGGTGTCGATTTACGCTTAGCTATGGTCTCTCTCTCCTTTGATCGAAGTTCCAAAATGCTCAAGCTTACTCGCTACCTTTAAGCAGGGCCTGTCTCGCCCTGATGCGCGTGGCCGACGTGGCGTCCGGTTCGGTATGCAGGTAGACCCATGCGGGAGGGCGCATGCTCGCAAGCCGTGACGCCCTTGTTTCCCGGATGCGGTGCTTGGCAAACCGCCGCGCCGCCTTACCGGCCAGTGCCCGTGTAGAATAAGAAGGTCTGGGAAAAATCGCAATGGGGACAAGCCGAAATATCCGCCGCCAATCTTTCCACTTAGGGATCTGGCGCAGATTGTCCGCGCCCATCAGCCAAACAAAGCGGTGGCCGGGAAATTTCTGCTTCAAGGCGACCAGCGTGTCAATGGTGTAGACGGTCCCCAGCTCCCGCTCCAAGTCGCTGACGATGATGTCCGGGTTAGACGCATACTTTTCTGCGGCGACGATTCGTTCATCCATGTCCGCCATGTCGTCGGCACTTTTCAGCGGGTTTTGCGGCGACACTAGCCACCAGACCTCATCCAGGTTCAGCCGCTTAAGGGCGGCTTCGCTGATGTGAAGGTGACCCCGGTGTGCCGGATTGAACGAGCCGCCCAAAAGACCGATGCGTTTTCTGTCTGACACGTGCGGTTCCAATCACCCCGGAACGGATTAGGGGCGAACTTGGCCGTCGCCGCGCACCACATACTTAAACGTGGTGAGCTGTTCGACTCCGACGGGTCCACGGGCGTGCAGCTTGCCGGTGGCGATGCCGATCTCCGCGCCCATGCCGAACTCGCCGCCGTCGGCAAACTGGGTCGAGGCGTTGTGCATGGCAATGGCGCTGTTCACGCCGTTGAGGAAGGCTTCTGCCACTGCGGCATCGCTGGTGACAATGGCGTCGGTATGTTCGGTGCCGTGCCGGTTCACGTGATCGACGGCATCCTGCACGCCGTTCACTTGTTTCACCGCGATAACGGAATCAAGATACTCCGTATCCCAATCTATCTCGTCCGCCGGTTTCACCCGGCTGTCGGCTTTTTGGATCGCCCCGTCGCCTCGTATTTCACAGCCGGCTTCGGTGAGCGCGTCCAGGATGCGCGGCAGATGGGTCTTCACCGCGTCCTTGTCGATCAGCAGGGTTTCCGTCGCGCCGCAGATGCTGGTCCGGCGCATCTTGGCGTTGAGGGCAATGTCCCGCGCCATATCGGGGTCGGCGGCTCCGTCTACATAGGTATGGCAGATGCCCTCCAGATGGGCGAAGACCGGCACTTTGGCTTCATTTTGAACACGTTCGATAAGCGGTTTTCCGCCCCGGGGCACGATGACATCGATATAATCGGTCATGGTCAGCATCTCGCCGACCGCGGCCCGGTCGGTGGTCGGCACCATCTGGATGGCGGCCTCGGGCAAATTGGCCTGGCGCAGCCCGTCCTGCATGGACTGCAGGATCGCGCCCGACGAATGATAGCTTTCAGACCCGCCCCGCAGGATCGAGGCGTTGCCCGACTTCAGGCATAGCCCGCCCGCGTCCGCGGTGACATTGGGCCGGGATTCATAGATTACGCCGATCACGCCCAGGGGCACGCGCACACGGGAAATTTTCAGTCCGTTGGGCCGGTCCCAGGCATCCATGACCGCGCCAACGGGATCGTCCAAGGCGGCGATCTCTTCCAAGCCTTTGCCGACGGCGGCCAACCGGTCTTCGGTCAGTTTCAGCCGGTCCAGCAGCGGCCCGCTCAGTCCTTTTTCTTCACCGGCGGCCATATCCTTGTCATTGGCCTGTAAGATTTCCGCCGAGCGGTCGCGCAAAGAGGCCGCGGCTTCCTTGAGCGCGCGATTCTTGGTTTCGGCATCGGCGCTCGCCAGGGTCTGCGCGGCGCTTTTGGCCTGTTTGCCGATCTCCTGCATCAGCGATTTGATATCGGTGTTCGTCATCTTCTAAATCCCTAGGAAATCACCAAATCGTCCCGGTGGATGATTTCATCCCGGCCACGGTAGCCGAGCAGCGCTTCAATTTCATCCGTTTTGTGGCCAGCGAGCAACCGGGCGTCAGCGGACGAATAGGCCGACAGGCCCCGGCCGATTTCCCGGCCGTCCGGCGCCTTGATAGCGACAGCATCGCCCCTTTCGAAACTACCGGTGATGTCTGCCACGCCGGCAGGCAACAAGCTGCGGCCGTCCTTCAGCGCCTTCACCGCACCTTCGTCCACGATCACCGCACCCACCGGCTGCAGCGAACCGGCAATCCACAGTTTACGCGCCGTTTGCGGATTGCCGGATGGCAGGAACCAGGTGCATGTGCTGCCGTCCTCCAAAGAGGCGAGAGGGTTCATCCGCTTGCCTTCGGTGATTACCATCTTGGTCCCGGCGCCGAGGCACAATTTGGCGGCGGTCAGCTTGGTGACCATGCCGCCTGAGGAATCACCCGACGCGGCAGCGCCTGCCATGGCCTCGATCTCGGGCGTGATCTCGGCGACTTCCGGGATCAGTGTCGCGCCTCTATCCTTGGTCGGGTCGGCCGTATAGAGCCCGTAGATATCGGACAGAAGCACCAGCACATCGGCGCTGATCATGGCGGCGACGCGGGCCGCCAGCCGGTCATTGTCGCCAAACCGGATTTCATCTGTGGCGACCGTGTCGTTCTCGTTGATCAGGGGGATGGCTCCCATCTCCAGCAACGTCATCAAAGTGGACCGCGCATTCAAATAACGCCGCCGGTTTTCCGTGTCTTCCAGGGTCAGTAGGACCTGCGCCACTGAAAGATTATGCGGGTCCAAGGTCTCCTGATAGGCATGGGCCAGCCGCACCATACCGGCCGCGGCGGAGGCCTGCTTTTCTTCCAGCCGCAGATCGCCGGTTTTCATGCCCAGATAGCGCCGCCCCAGCGCAATGGCGCCCGACGATACAATGACAACTTCCAGGCCGCGCGCGCGCCAGACCGCAATATCCTGGGCAAGGGAGGTCAGCCAGTCCCGGTGCAGCCGCCCGGTTTCTGAATCCACCAACAGGATGGAACCAATTTTGACGACGATCCGTTTGGCGTCCGTCAGATGTCTTTGATTGCCGGTCATGGCGCATACGTCCGGTCGGTTTCGGCTTCTTCCTGTTCCCGGCGATCCGTGATGATCCGCAGAATCGCGCGGAGCGCGTCATCCAGGCCGGTTCCGGCGATGCCGGACATCAGCATCACGTCTTTGCCCGACGCTTCTCTCAGTTCGTGCACGCCGATTTCGATTAGTTCTTCCGACAAGGAATCACATTTGTTGAGGGCGACAATTTCCGTCTTGTCTTCAAGGCCTTCGCCATAGGCTTCCAGCTCGCCGCGCACGGTTTCATAAGCCTTGGCCGGGTCGCCGGCGGTGCCGTCGACCAGATGCAGCAGCACGTTGCAGCGCTCAATATGGCCGAGGAACCGGTCGCCCAGGCCCGCGCCTTCATGGGCTCCTTCGATCAGGCCGGGAATGTCTGCCAGGATGAGTTCCTCCCCATCCACATAGCCGACACCCAGATTGGGATGCAGGGTGGTGAACGGATAGTCGGCGATCTTGGGCCGTGCCCGGCTGACCGCTGACAGGAACGTCGATTTGCCGGCATTGGGCAGACCGATCAGGCCGGCGTCCGCGATCAGCTTGAGGCGCAGCCACAGCCAATGTTCCTCACCGGGCCAGCCGTCATCGGCCCGCCGGGGGGCCTGATTGGTCGAGGATTTGTAATGCGCATTCCCGAATCCGCCGTCGCCGCCCCGCGCCAGCACGACCCGCTGGCCCTCCTTTGTCAGATCAGCGAGGAGGGTTTCCCCGTCTTCATCCAAGATTTGTGTGCCGACGGGGACCTTGAGCACCGTGTCTTCGCCGCCCTTGCCGGTGCGGTTCGCGCCCATGCCATGCCCGCCGCGGGCGGCTTTGTAATGCTGTTGATAGCGAAAATCGATGAGCGTGTTGAGGTTGGCCACGCATTCGGCGACCACGTCGCCGCCCCGCCCGCCGTCGCCGCCATCGGGGCCGCCAAATTCCACATACTTCTCACGGCGAAAGCCGACGCAGCCATTGCCGCCGTAGCCGCTCTTTATGTAGATTTTCTGTTGATCCAGGAATTTCATGGACCGGGTCCTAATATGTGTGTCTTAACAAGCTCTCAAATTCGGCCATCAAAAAAGGGGAATGGTTGGCCATTCCCCTTGTTCTTAGCGAATGGTCGGCGTCTATGTCAGGACGCCGGCTCCACCGCCACGAATGTCTTGCCCGCACCTTTCTTGGAGAAGGCCACGGTGCCGTCGGTCAGGGCAAACAAGGTGTGATCCTTGCCCATGCCGACATTCTCGCCGGGATGATACTTGGTGCCCCGTTGGCGAATGATGATGTTGCCGGCAATCACAGCTTGGCCGCCGGATTTCTTGACGCCCAGCCGGCGTCCGGCTGTATCGCGTCCGTTGCGGGAGGAACCGCCTGCTTTTTTATGAGCCATCTTTAATCCTCCAAAATCAAATTACTTTTTAGAAGTGGATTTCTTCTTGGAAGCAGCCTTTTTCTTCGAGGCAGCTTTCTTCTTGGCCGCAGCCTTTTTCTTGGCGGGCGCGGCTTCCTGAGCCGGCGCTTCAGCCTTGTCCTCAGCCGGCTTTGGGTCGGCTGCTTTAGCCGGTTTCGCGTCGGCCCTGGAGGCGACGGCGCCCTTGCCGTTAATGTCGAGCACGTGCAGAACGGTTTGGTCCTGACGATGACCTTTGGTCCGCTTGTAACCCTGACGGCGCTTCTTCTTGAAGACGAGAATTTTATCTGCCCGGGTCTGGTCGAGAATTTCGCAATTCACGGCGGCGGAACCGACAAGCGGCGCGCCAACTTCGGGAGCCTGACCGTCTTCGCCAACCATCAATACCTGATCCAGCTTTATCTTGGCGCCGGCGTCGCCCAAGAGCTTCTCGACAACAATAACGTCGCCGGGAGAAACCCGATATTGCTTACCGCCGGTTTTTACGACTGCGAACATTTTCCTGGTCTTTTTTGTTTTTCCGTACACAAAGACAGGCCGCCAATGCAGGGGCCCGCTCGAAGGCGCGGAACCTACCCATATATGGGTACGGTGTCAATGGCGTAAATGGCTGACTTTCAAGCCCCTGCCGGGTGCTTTGAATAGGCCTTGTCTGCCCCCCGGTCCAGCCTGTATCCAAAGGACTGGCCCGTTTTCGACGAAAGAGACAATCATGACGCAGATGACCACCGGACAAGCGATTGTGCAGATGCTGCTTCGGCACGGTGTGGATACGGTCTTTGGTATGCCGGGTGCGCAAACCTATGACTTTTTTGATGCGCTGTATGAACAGCGCGACAACATCCGGCTGATTTCCGTTCGTCATGAGCAGGCCGCCGCCTATATGGCCTTCGGTTATGCCAGATCGACTGGAAAGCCCGGCGTTTTCAGTGTGGTGCCGGGTCCCGGCATCCTTAATACCATGGGTGCGTTGTGCACGGCCTATGGGGCAAATGTGCCGATTGTCGGCATTACATCGAACATTCCCACCGATTTTATGGGCAAGGGCCGCCGGCACCTGCATGAAATTCCAGACCAATTGGCCACGCTCCGCAGTCTGATCAAGTGGGCGGACGCCATCCACAAACCGGAAGACGCTCCCGAAATGGTGGCGGAAGCCTTTTTCCAGGCCCAATCAGGCCGGCCAAGCCCTGTGGTGCTGGAAGCCGCCTGGGACGTTCTGGGTCAAACAGGCGATGTGTCTCTCATTGATCCCAAGTCCCTAACGCCGCCTGACCCTGATGCCGCCGAGATCGACGCAGCGGCTGATTTTATTGCGGCGGCGAAGAATCCGGCGGTCTATGTTGGTGGTGGTGCGCTGCATGCGGGTGACGAGGTGATTGAGTTGGCGGAACTTCTGGGCGCACCGGTAAGCTCCTTCCGCTCCGGCCGGGGCGTGGTCAGCGATGACCATCCTCTGGTCACCATGCTGCCGGTGTTGGGCGAACTTTGGGAAGAGACCGATCTTATTATCGGTGTGGGCTCCCGGTTGGAAGGCCCGTATATGCGCTGGAACCTGATGCAGTGGCAGGAACGCCCCAAAGAACCCAAGATGGTGCGGATCGATATCGATCCCGAGGAAATGACCCATTGGGCGCCGGATGCCGGGATCGTCGGCGATTCAAAAGTATCCCTCCGCGCCCTCATTAAGGCGTTGAAATCCCGTAAGCCCGTGGCAAATGATCAGCGGGCGAAAATTGCCGCCGCCAAGCAGAAGATCGCCGGGGAGCTGGAATCCGTCCAGCCCCAAATGTCCTATCTGAATGCGATCCGCGCCGCCTTGCCACGGGACGGATTCTTTGTCGGCGAGATCACCCAATCGGGTTTTCTGTCTCAGGTGGCGTTCCCTGTCTACGAGCCTCGGACCTATGTGGCGAACGGCCATCAGGACACGTTGGGCTTTGGCTTCGCGACCGCGCTTGGCGTCAAGGTGGCCAATCCGGATAAGGCGGTGGTGGCGATTACCGGCGATGGCGGTTTCCAATTTACAATCCAGGAATTGGCGACGGCGAAGCAGTTTGGCATCGGCTTGGTCACCGTGCTGTTCAATAACGGCGCCTACGGCAATGTGCGCCGGGATCAGGAAACCCGCTATGATGGCCGCACCATCGGTTGCGAGTTGGAGAACCCGGACTTTGCCGCGCTGGCCAAGGCCTATGGTGTGGCGTCTTACACCTGCACCGAGGCGAGTAATTTGGAGGCGCTGGTCGCCGAGGCGATCAAGAAGGACGCGCCGGCGCTGATCGATGTGCCCATTACTTATGGCACCGAATCCTCACCCTGGCCGTTCATCATTATCAAGAAGTGGGATTGAGTTAACCTTTGTCCACCAGCCCGGCGGTCAGAATATGGGCCGGTGGTTGTCCCTCCCGCCAGAGACGATAAGCTTCCTCTAACCCCGCTTCCAAATGCCGGATATACCGCACGCCATTAAACAAGGGCTTGGTCGACAGGTTCTGGTGAATGGTGGTTTTAAGTTCTTTGAGCTTATCCCCGTCGTGTGCCAGAGACACCGCGAACGCCCGATAAGCGTCCAGATCGGGACAAATCAGAGACTCCAACCCCATCGCGCGAATGATTGAAGATGAAGCGCGCGACGCAAAGTGGGCGCCGCTGGTGGTAATGACCGGCAGGCCGACCCGAAGTGCATCGGCCGTTGTGGTATGACCGCCATAGATGCCGGTATCCAAGGCGATATCGGCGAGTTTCAGCCTGGCCAAATGTTCGGCCTTGGGCTTGTCGCCGGCGAAGATCAGCCGCTGGCCATCGATGCCGGCCTTCACGGCCGCCGTGGTCAAATTCTCCCGCACCAGATCGCTCTTCGAAAATAACCAGAGCAGACTTTCCGGCGCATCGCCCAGGATGGCGAGCCAGGTCTCGAACATTTCAGGTTCGATCTTATAGGCATTGTTGAAGCAGGCGAAGACCGTGCCGGTGGCCGGCAAGCCTTCTGACTCGCGGGGCGGCACGTCGTTTGCGATCTCTTCCGCGTGATTGGTCAGGAAATAGGTCTCCGGCATATATATAATGTGCTCGCTGAAGAGCGACTGCTCGGCCACGGGCGTCACGATGTCGTCTCCGATCAGGTAATCGTAAAAGTCCGCCCCTGACGTGCCGGGAAACGCCAGCATGTTGATCTGAATAGGCGCGGGACGGTGAGCGCATATCTCCATCCGTTCTCCGGTGATATGCACGTTCAGATCAATCAGGATATCGATCTTGTCTTCGGCGATTTTCTCGGCGGCGGCGCGGTCCCCCAAACCGGCGATATCATGAAAGTCGTCGCAACCGTCCTTGATGGCGGTCTGGTAAACACTGCCGTCGTCGGGCCCGTGGGCATAGGCGCTGATATGAAATCTTCCCCGGTCGTGCAGAGCAAAGAAGTTCTGCATCAGGTGCGCCGTGGGATGATCCCGAAAGTCGCTGGAAATGTAGCCGATGCGTATCGGCTGGGACGACGGCGTGACCGCCCGCTTGATACGTTTGCGGTGATCCTTGGCGAAGCCGTCGCGGGGTATGCTGTGGGTGAGATGTCGGATGCGATGCCGGGCGACGTCGAGATTATTTTGGCCGTCGGCAATCCTGAATACATTCACGAAGGGAAGTTCCCGATAGGGGAGTCCGCCGTCTTTTGCCGCCGAAAGGAGCCGGTCCAGTTGTTCGCTCACAGCTGAACAGCTTTCCCATTGGCAGGCCTGACGCAGGAATTGATAGAGGGTGCCGCCGATGTCAGAATCCTGAGGCGCAAGCGCGAATGCTCTGGAAGCCTCCTGGACTGCCTCAGCCAGTTCGCCCTGAACGCTTAGATATCGCGCCAGATTGATGCGGATGGAGGCGTCCTCCGGGTCGATGGCTATGGCCCGCCGGCTGGCGTCGACGGCGGCATTTGTGTCACCCTGGCGAAAGCGCACGGCGGAGAGGCTGACCAAGGCGTCACTGCCTGCCGGTTCCGCCACGACGGCTGCTTCGAGATGTTCCGCCGCAAGAGCCAACCGCCGCTGGCGGTAATAGAGGTTGCCCAGCTGCAGATGGGCCGCGCCGGCGTGCGCCGGTGAGATCTTTGTACATTGATCCAAATACTTTTCCGCCTGGCTGACCTCGCCCAGTTCGCCCGCCGCCATGCCCAGCCCATAAAGAATGTCCGGGTTGCCCGCCTCCAGCTTGTTGGCTTTGAACATGCTCTTCTTTGCCGATGCGTGATCACCCAACATGATCTGCAGAACACCCAGAGTGTAAAGAGACTGCACGTCCTGAAGGTTGGCCCCTTTAATCCCGGATAGGGTCTGATTGGCGGCGTCGATCTGATTGGCCGCGAGCTGATACCGGGCGTGGTGAATCAGCATATCCGGATTGCCGGGTACTATTGCCAGTGCCCGGGCCGACCATTCAAGCGCCTCCGTGTGATTGCCTTCACTGCTGCGGACAGCCGCCATACCACTCAGCGCCACCGGGTCTTCCGGGGACTGCGCCAAAACCTGTTGAAACGCACCGGCGGCCTGATCCGGCAAACCGTTGTTGAGGAGCGCATATCCGTTTTGCACGATAGAAGGCATATCCGCGGCCATGACGTCGTCGCTAACTCAGCGCCTTCATATATTGAGGCGCCAGATCGCCGCCGGTTTGTTCATCGTGGCGTTGGAGGGCCAGGTGCGCCAGGTCCCAACTGGCATAGCAATAGTGCATGAGCGCGCCGAGGTGGCGCAGTTTCTCCGGCGGCAGCGCGCTGAATGTCTGAAAGTCCTTTATATAAACCGCATCGACTTGCTGGATATGGTGCCGGCCTTCGTAGATGGAGTTGTTGAAGATCATCGGCCGAAAGGCCCGTTGTTTGGCTTCGGTGATGGTGTGCAGGACGAAACCGAGGTCGCCGAGCAGAATATCGACTTCGCCGAACGGTCTTTCCCCGTAATACAGGGGTTTGAATGACAGTTCGATATGCAGGGCGACGGCTTCCGAGATTTTTTCCCGGCCGTTGTCGATAATCTGATGCTCCGCCCCCTGGGTGTCGATCTTCAGGAAATCGATGCTTTCAATTTCGGCGAGGTCGTCGAGCCTGTAAGTTTGAATGGGCAGGCGATCGACTACCTTGGCCCAATCCTCGAACCCGTGAAAGTGGGACAGATGATCCATGTCCGGCTCGAACAGAGATGTCATGCCGGGCGCCTGACAAACATGGAGGGTCTGTTCCGTGCCGTCGCCAAGCGCGTAGGGAAGATATCGCCGGGACTCCGAGGCCAGGTCTTTCAGCCGTTCGAACTCTTCCGGTGCTGGCTCGAACCCCGTGACCCGGGCAAGCCCGTCATCGACCAGCGAGTCGTAAACCGGCTTGTCCTCGATCGCGCTTGCGCCCACGTCCACAATCTGGATGGGAGCGCTGCTGGAAAATATGTGTTTCACCGCTGTCCGAATGTCAGGATAATGAAAGCTCCTCGGGCCATTTCCTAACACTTATCCCTATTGGCTGAAAGACTGGAGCAATGCCGGACTGGATCAGATTTGCCTTGGGCGGCGCCGGCAACCAACTGGTCGGCATGGGCCTGGGACGGTTTTCCTACACGCTGATGATCACACCTCTGATTGAAAGCGGACAGTTAAATGCCGATCAAGCGGGCTATGTGGGCGCGTTCAACCTGTTCGGCTTTTTCATCGGCATCCCCCTGGCGCCCTATCTTGTGAGAGCAATGGACGAAGTGCCCGCGCTCCGTCTGTGTCTGGTTGTTTCCCTCGTTTGTCTGATTGCCAGCATTGCCCCTTGGGGGTTTGCTTGGCTGGCCTTCTGGCGGTTTCTGGTCGGGGTGACCATGGCGGTGATGATGATTTACAGTCTGACCGTGGTGACTCGGCATGCGCCGCCGGATAGGTTGGGCGCGGCGACCGGGATCGTCTTCACCGGCGTCGGCATCGGCGTCTTTATCTCAAGCATGATGGTGCCGTCCTTGCTGGACCACGGTCTGAATGCCGCCTGGACTGGGCTGGCGATACTGGGCTTTCTGGGAACGCTGCTGGGATTGTGGGGCTGGGCCGGGACGCCAGATACGATCCCCGCCGGTTCTGATACGGCTGTGGCCGGAATGATTTCCCATTTTTCATGGCCGGTGATGCGTCTATATGCCGCCTATTCCTGTTTCTCCTTGGGCCTCGTCGTGCCGACCATCTATTGGGTGGATTACGCCGTCAGGGGCCTGAGCCACGACAAGGAATTCGGCGGATTGCTTTGGGCGTTGTTTGGCCTGGGCGCGGTGCTGGCGACGTTTCTGTGGGGCTGGCTTGGCGACAGACTGGGATTGCAGCGGGCCGTCTCTTTGGTGCTGTTTGTTTTGGCTTTAGGCATCGCCGCACCAGTGCTGATGCCTGCCGTGTGGATGCTGGTGCTAGCGTCGCTTGTGGTCGGCACCCAGCCAGGGTTTTCGGCCGTCGTCACGGCGCGCACCCGGCAGGTGGTGGGCAGCGATCACATGCCCAAGTTTTGGGGTGGCATGACATTGGTCTATGGCATCGCACAGACCATCGGCGGGTTTGGCTATGTGAAACTGTTCAGCGTGACCGGCGACCACCTGCCGGTGTTCCTGGTGGGGGCGGCCGCCATGGCCGTGGGTGGACTGGTTTCCTTCAGCCTGAGGCGCTAGCCCATAGCCGGTCAAGCGACCGCCATGGAGGCGACGGTGCACCCCACGGCATAGATGGGGATGGGCGCGTAGTACCAAAGCTCGCCAGGTTGGCCCTCGCAGGCGCCCGCCACGGCGACAAAGGTCCGAATTTCAAAACCGCCTTGGCCGCCGTCGTGATACGTCTCTTCGTCCGTATAGGAGAGAAGCCGGTCTTTGTCGTTAGCGAGCCAGCGGTCGAGGAATTCCCGGTCCCATTCTTCGTTGATTTTGCCGGAATCGGGCGTGGCCGGCCAATGGGAGATGCCGCCGGTGCCGACGATGGCGATTTTCTCCGGCATCTCGTCACAGGCGCGGCGTAACGCCTTACCGAACGCCCAGACCCGATTCATCGGGGTCAAGGGCGGGCCCTGGCAGTTGATATTCACCGGGATGATATCGATGTCGTTGTCAGGCGCGAGGAAGTGCAGCGGCACCATTATGCCGTGATCGAACTTCCATTCCTGGGCGTAGGCCAGGTCCACCTCTTCCATGACCGACGCCACCAGCCGGCGGGACAGATCCGGATTGCCGGGGATGCGGCGGCGCTTGATGGCCAGCCATTCCTCGTCCTCGATCGGGCCCTCGTAATATTCCGCCATGCCCATGCAATAGGCCGGCATATTGTCCATGAAGAAATTGGCGAAGTGTTCGGCGGCGATAATGATCAAGGCCTCGGCGCCGGAGGCTTTGATCGCATCCCGCATCTTGTCGAAATTGTCGTAGAGGCCTTTTTTCAGTTCAGGATCGGCGCGGTCGGCCCGCCCGGTGATGCCGGGAGCATGGGAACAGACACCTGCAAACACAAGACTCATACCGCACCTCCGCCGGTTCTGAGATAAAGCCCTTCCCGCACTTGACCGTGTTCTGCAAGGCCGTCTTTCATCGCCTGGATATATTCGTTCCATTCATAATGACGCAGCGCGGCGTAATGCATGAGAAGCTGGCCATTTACCCCCATGACATAAAGGAGCCCGATATCCGGCTTGCGGATCGCATCCAACTCTTCGTCCGTGAGATCATAGTCGGACAGTACATCTTCCATATCCACCTGGAACCGCTCCTGGAGATGCGGGTCCCGGTTTAGGTTGTAGATTAGCTTTTGGACGTAATAGAGGCTCATTCCGCTGCCGTCGCCTCCGGTTCCAGGTACTCTTTGATGTGGTTCTTGTTGATCCGCAGTTCCGGCGGCAGTTCAAACACTTCGATCGAGGTCAGCATGGGCGAGGTCTCGAACACTGGTTTGATGAAGTCATGAAACGCATCGAAAATATGATTCATGGCGTTCAGTTTAACCTCTTCCTCCCGGCCCGGTCCAATTTTCAAGACCAGATGGAAAAAGCCGGCGTCCGGATTGCCGTCAGCCAATTTGAAGTGATCCCGCCGTGCGGCGCGGGTGCGCATGCCGCTCAGGGGAAACACACCGGTTTCGATGCAGGCGGCGTGGATACAATCGATCAACCCGTCGAGGTCTATTTTCGCTTCCATATTGGCGGAATATTCGATGATTGCGTGGGCCATGGCGGCTGTTCTCCCGATGCAGATTGACTCTTAACCGCATTTATTGAATCAGTGCAATAATTCAAGCAGATCGTCGCGTAAGACACCAGCCCGGTGACACGCTTCGTTCGCCAATCGAATACTATTGCCAGTGGAGAGTCCTGATGCGTTTGGCCAGTTTTATCTTAGACGGAGTGGAGAGCTACGGGATCATCACCCCTGATGACACGGTGATTGATCTGAGAACCCAACTCGGCAGTAAATATCCGACCCTGCTGGCGCTCCTCCGGGCGGAGGCTTTAGATGAGGCGCGGGCGCTGGCGGACGGCGATTCATCGGTTTCCTTAAGCGAGGTCAAACTGCTTCGGCCTATCCCTTTCCCCGAGAAAATTTTCTGCATCGGCGTCAACTACGGCAAGCGTAACGAGGAATACAAGGACGGTTCCGACGCGCCCCAATATCCCAGTATGTTCGTCCGCACGCCGGACAGTCTGGTCGCCCATGGGGAGAACATCGTCCGCCCGCCGGAATCCGAGCGCCTCGACTACGAAGGCGAGATCGTCATCGTCATCGGTAAGGCTGGCCGCCGCATTAAGCCTGAGAATGTCCGCGACCACATCGCCGGGCTGACCATCATGAACGAGGGCACGATCCGGGACTGGCTGCGCCACGGCAAGTTCAACGTGACCCAGGGCAAGAATTTCGGGGCCAGTGGTGCGCTTGGCCCCTGGATGGTGACCACCGACGAATTCCCCGATTTCAACAACCTGTCGGTGGAAACCCGAATCAACGGCGAGGTGCGCCAGAAGGACACCACCGCCAACATGGTGTTCAACTTCGACTACCTGGTGCCCTACATGTCCACGTTTATGGAGTTCAAGCCGGGCGATATCATCGCCACCGGCACGCCCACCGGCGCCGGCACGTTCTTCGATCCGCCCAAATGGCTGGTGCCCGGCGACGTGATCGAGGTCGAGGTCGGCGGAATCGGCACCCTGCGCAACGAGGTGGTGGACGAGGCGGTTTAGGGGACGTTTAGTCCGCTACCACGGCAGTTCTGCGCCGTCGAAGTTCCAGAACCGGCCGGTTTCCGCCATCGTTAGTCCGTTCAGCACCTTACGCATGCCGGCGACCGAGTCTTCGACGCTGTTGATGGCGTCGGGTCCGCCCATTTCGGTCCGGGTCCAGCCCGGCGAGATGGCGATGACGGCGATGCCTTCTTCCTTCAGCCATTCGGACACGCCCTTGCAGGCCATGTTTAGCCCGGCCTTGCTGGAGCAATAACCGTACTTGCCGGCCCAGGCGAGGTTGGTGATGGAACCCAGGCCCGAGGACAGACTGGCGATTTTTTTCTGTTCGCCCGCGCGGATATTGTCGAGAAAGGCGGAGATGACTTTTATCGGCGCGACCGTGTTAATGCGCATCATTTCTTCCCAAAAGTCGAAATCATAATTGCGCAGGTCGAGATCATCCTTGCCCTCATAGACGCCGTGGCCGTAGCCGTCGGCGATGCCTGCATTATTGATCAGCAAATCAAGCGGTGTGCCGTTGAGCTCCCCGGCGACATTGGCGATTTGCGCCTCGTCGCCGATATCCATACGGTGGAGGTGTAACGCGCCGACCCCTTCCGCGCCCGCGCCGATCCCTTGCGCGCCCGCGCCGATCAGGTCCGCAGCGCTTTCCGGATTACGGCAGCAGGCGTGCACGTCCCAGCCGTCCGCCAGATACTGGCGGCAGAATTCGAGCCCCAACCCACGGTTAGACCCAGTGATCAGAACAGAAGGAATCGGCCCGTCTCCTTACTCGCCGACGATGGCGATGGCGTTGATCTCGATCTTGCAGCGGGGATCGGTGGCCAGCCGCACGACCTGAACTGTCGTTGTCGCCGGTTTGGCCTCGCCGAAGAATTCCGCCCAGACCCGGTTTAGGTCGTCCTGTTCTTCCATATCGGTGAGGAAGCGCTCGGCGGAAACCACATCCTCGAATGTCGCACCGGCGGCTTCCAGCCCCTTCTTGAGCTGTTCCAGCGCGACGCGGGCCTGGCCTTCCATATTGTCGGGCATGGAGTCGAATTCTTCCGGTCGGTGGGGGTGGTGGTGATAGACCGGCGCGGCGGTGACGCCCGCGCAAAAGATCATGGAGCCGCCGGAAACTTTTATCGCCGGTGCGTACGGCATCCACATGTCCGGCGCATCGGGCCAATGAAGATGTTCAATTGATTTGGTCATGTCTCGTCCTCCCGAACTTAAACGATGAGTTGGTTAGACAGCACTTTCCCGCATCAGAGGGCAGGGTGCAATGGCAGACAAAAAGAGGAGAGATCAGTTGCCGGTGGGGATTTCCACTTTGATCTCGACCCGGCGGTTCACGGCCCGGCCTTCGGGCGTCGCGTTGTCGGATAGGGGTTGGGTATCTGCAAGGCCGACGGCGGAGACCCGGGAGCTTTTGATTGCTTGATCGTCCAACAGCCGATGAACGACGGTGACCGCGCGGGCCGACGACAGATCCCAGTTCGACCTGTAGCGGGCCGTGCTGATTGGCTGATTGTCGGTATGGCCGCTGACAAAGATGTTGCCTGCCGTTTGGCTCAGCACCTTGGCCACCTTCATCAAGGCCGGCGCGGCTTCACGGGTGAGGTCTGCGCTGGCCGGGGCGAATAGGGTCTCGCCGGGGAAGCGCAAGATGATGAAGCCGTCCCGGATGTCCAACTCGATCAGCTTATTGGCGATTTCCTCGGAGAGGGAGACCCGGATCACATTGACCAACTTCTCCCGTTCCACATCCTGGCGGACATCGGTCAGTGGTTGCCCGACCGGTTCATCCAACAGGAATCCGCGGGGTTGAGAGAAGTTGGCGGCGGGCTGTTGGGGAGAATCCGGCGATAGTGTAAAATCTGGTTTGGGCTGGTTAAAGGCTTCCGCCATGGGTCCGGCGTTGCGCTTGAAGCTGTCGCTGTCCACGTCGGAAAACGAGAGGATCAAAACGAACAGCGCAAATAAGAGCGCCATCAGATCAGCAAAAGTGACCAGCCAAACCGGCGCGCCCGCCGGCCGATTGAGAACTTTCTCCTCGCCGCTCACGTACTTACGCGGCTTTCTTCAAGGGTGTCGCGCTGCCGGCCTTGGCCGTGCGTTCGCGCCCACCGGTGTATGAATCACCGTTGCCGGCCTGGCGTTTTTTCTCCGGCAGGTAGGGCTCCAGCACCTCCCGCATGGCGGTTGGGTTCTGTAGCTGTTGAATCTGGAATACGCATTCGATTATCAAGCCACGCAGCACTTTCTCCCGCTGGGATTTGTCTTCCAGCTTTTCCGCGATAGGCAGCGCGATCAGGTTGGCCAGGAGCACGCCGTACAGCGTTGTCAGCAGCGCCACCGCCATGGCCGGGCCGATGGTGGTGGGATCGCTCATATTGCTCAGCATCTGTACTAATCCAACCAGGGTGCCGAACATACCGAATGCCGGTGCGGCCTCACCGATCGCCAGGAAAACGCGCGCGCCGACTTCTTCCCGTTGGATCGATTGCGCCATCTCCTGGGTCAGAATTTTGCGTATATAGTCCAGGTCGCGGCCGTCGGCGCACATTTGCACGCCTTTCTTAAAGAACGGGTTGCGGATTTTTTCTTTTTCCAGGCTGATGAGGCCCGATTTGCGCGCCTTCTTCACAAGTCGCACGGCCTGCTTGATATAGTCGCGGGGTTTATCTTTTTCGTTGGTGAAGGCGGCCTTGAACCCGATCGGCATGGAGATAAAAAAGCCGGACAAGGGAAACTTAATCATGGTTGCGGCAAAGGTGCCGCCGACCACGATCAAAAATCCGGGTATGTTTAGAAAGATCGAAAAGTCCGAGCCTGTCCAAATAGCAGCCGACACCACGCTGACGCCAAATACCAAGCCTAGTAATGTTGCTATATCCACGTTCTATTTACTCGTCTCAAAGCCGCCGGGGCTGGGCCGCCGCCGCCGGGGTTAAGGGGTACGATTTCTATGTGGGGAGAGTTTGAGATATTTCCAGGGGAAAATACTTAGAACTGCCTTCCCGCAGGGTGAGCGGGGATCGTTTTCTTTCCCGCTTCCGCTGGCTATAGTGGTATGAAATTCAACGCGAATTCCCCTAGGGAGACAGGCCATGGCGTTCAACTGGCGCAACCACGATAACGACACCGTCGAGTATCACTTCAATCCCCGGCTTTCGATCCCGAACGCCATGGATTTGCTGACAGGGTTGCCTGCGCGGTCAGAAGCCGCACGGAACAGCCTGACCGCCAGTCTGGATGTTCGCTATGGGGATCGGCCCAAGGAGACACTGGACATCTTCCACGCCACATCGGATGCGTTGGGCAGCCCGCCGCCGGTATTGATTTTCATCCATGGCGGTTATTGGCGGATGATGGATAAGAACGACTACAGCCACATGGCCGCCGATATGGTGGGCGAGGGGATCAGCCATATCTCCCTGAACTACGATCTCTGCCCGTCGGTCACCGTGACCGATATTGTCGACGAAATCCGGACAGCCATCATCTACATTTACAACAATGCGAATTCCCTGAAGATCGATCCCGATCGGATTTATCTTTCGGGTCATTCCGCCGGCGGGCATCTCACCGGCATGATGCTGTGCGAGGACTGGACGACGCATGGGCTCCCGGCCGACGTGTTTAAGGGCGCGTTCCCGGTCTCCGGCGTGTTCGATCCGTCGCCGATAATACGGACCTCCATCAACGAAGAAGTTCGCCTGGACGACGCCATCGCCGAGGCCAACAATGCGCTTCTCGGCAAGCCGGCCTGCGGCGGGCCGGTGCTGGCCGTCGTCGGCGGGGATGAGCCCGAAGGCTTTCACCGTCAGTCGGAGGAATTTGCCGATCTCTGCAAAGCCAACGGCGTCGAGATCGAGGTGGTCTCGGTAGACGGCACAAACCATTTTACCGTGGTGGATGAGGTGTTCCTTAAGGGCGGCGCGCTTTATGACCGGTTCTTAAAGACGGTCAAAGGCTGAGGCTGGGCCCAGGGTTGGGCCCCACGCACCGCCGGGTAGGCTCTTTTGCCGATCATCGAAAGGGATTACACTTTCGGTTACACGATAACTCACAACGTGAAAGAGGCGCATCATGCCGAATATCACTATGTTGGACATTGAGGAGCTGGAGAAATCCGAACTGGCCCCCTTTGTTCAGAAAGCCTTGAAGTACCGGGCGCCCGATCCGGCGTTCCACGCGATGATGGGCCATAATCCGGAGCTGTCCAAATCCATGTACGTCGCCTGGGGCACCGTGTTCCAGACCGGCAAGGTGGATCACAAGCTGAAGGAAGTGATCCGCATCCAGCTCTCGCGGGCCGCCGACTGTAATTATTGAGGCAATGTACGATCTGCTTCGGCGAAGCAGGATGGCCTTACGGAAGAATTGATCGACGATGGTATCGATAACTACGAGACGTCGGACAATTTCACGCCTGCCGAAAAGATGGCGCTTAAATACTCTGAGCTGATGGACACCGCCCCGGAGAAAATCGACGCGGCGTTCTATGAAGAGTTAGCCAAATATTACACGACCGAAGAGATCGTGGAGCTTGGCGCTTATATCGGGTTCAATGTCGGCTATCACCGGTTCTTCGGGACCCTTGGGTTCTATCCGATGTTCTCTCCGGATGGCCGCTTGGTGAGTCAGGAGGAATCCCGGCGCATCTATGGCGATACGCCGGGCTCGCTTCTCGACGGGCCGATGCAGCGGGCCACCATGAAGGACGCGGCGGAGTAGGAGGATGACCCTGATTCCCACCATTCCGCTGGAGTCTCTGGCCCAGTCAAACCTGCGCGGTTTGGTCAACATGGCCAAGGATCTGCGGGTGCCCGATCCGCTATTCTTTCAAATCCTGGCCCATTGCCCCGGCTATACGGAGGCGCTGTTTGATGCGCTGCATCGTTCCCATGCCGACGGCAACGTGGACCACAAGCTGAAAGAAATCATCCGCATCAGGCTGGCCCGTCAGGCGGAAGACAAATACTTCTCCAATCTTCGCTCGCAAAGGGCGCTGGACGAGGGACTGACCGAGGCCCGGATTGACGCCGGCTGCGGCGACTTCGCCAAGGATAAAAAGTTCACGGCGGCCGAGAAATGGGCGCTGTCTTATGCGGCGCTCATGTATACCGAGCCCCAAAAGGTGAACGAGAAATTCTATAACGAGGGCAAGAAACACTATACCGAGGCCCAGATTATGGAGCTCGGCGCCTTCATCGCCTTTCACTACGGGATGCAGGTGTTCATGCGGACGATCCAGGCCATGCCCCTGATGGACAAGGACGGCAACCTGCTGACGTCCCAAGAGGCGGAAAAGCTTTACAGCTAACCGTCTTCCCGCAACCGGTAGCGCTGCAGCTTGCCCGTTGCCGTCTTCGGCAGTTCCGGGACGTACTCGATCGCGCGGGGGTATTTGTAAGGCGCGATCTCGTTCTTGACGAAATTCTGCAAAGTGCCCGTGAGCTCATCCCCGGCGTCGAACCCGTCGCGCAGCACGATATAGGCTTTGACAATATTAGTGCGGTCCGGGTCCGGTGCGCCGATGACAGCGCATTCGGCCACCGACGGATGCTCCAACAGCACGCCTTCTACTTCGGGGCCGGAAATATTGTAGCCCGACGAAATGATCATATCGTCGGCCCGCGCCACATAGCGGAAGTAGCCGTCCTCGTTCATCTCGTAGACGTCGCCCGGATAGTTCCATCCGTCCTTCACATAATTAAGCTGACGGGGGTCATCGATATAGCGGCAACCTGTCGGCCCCTGCACGGCCAGCAAGCCGGGCGTGCCCGGCGGAACTTCGTTGCCGTTGTCGTCCACCACCCGGGCGCGATAGCCGGGGATGGCCTTGCCCGTATACCCGGGGCGCATGTCCTCGGGCGCGGCGGAAACAAAGATATGCAGCAGCTCGGTCGAGCCCAATCCGTCGATCAGCCGGATGCCGGTGGCCTCATGGAAGGCTTCCCAGGTTGCCTTGGGCAGGGTCTCGCCCGCCGAAATGCCCTGGCGCAGAGACGAGAGATCATACTTGTCCATCAGTCCGGCCATGGCGCGGAACGCCGTGGGCGCGGTGTAGACCTGGGTGACGCCGTAGGTTGAGATCGTCTCGAACAGGGCTTCCGGTCCGCTCGCCGGGAAGAATCGGGTGGAGGCGCCGAAGCGCATGGGAAACAAGGTGACCCCGCCGAGCCCGAAGGTAAAGGCCAGGGGGGGCGTGCCGCTGATCACGTCGTCGGGCACGATCTTGCCCAAATAGCGGGGGAAGCAATCGGTGATCGCCAGAACATCCCGGTGGAAATGCACGGTGCCTTTGGGCTGGCCTGTGGTGCCGGACGTGAACGCGATCAGCGCCACGTCGTCGGCGGCCGTTTTTACATTGTCGAAGCTGTTGGATTTGCCGTCGGCGGCTGTTTCCAGGGTCGCTTTGGCCCCGCCTTCGGCCATGACGGAAAAATAGAGCGGCTGTTTCAAATCGGGGGCGTTGGCGGCGGCCTCTTCCAGTTCCTCGCCCAAGGTCTGATCACAGAGCGCGATGCTGCAGCCTGCTTTGTCGATCACGTAAGCCAGCTCGCGGGCGCGCAGTAGCGGCATGGTGGTGACGCAAATCCCCCCGGCTTTTAGGACCGCGAACCAGCAGGCCACCAGCATTGGGGTGTTCCCGGCGCGCAACAGCACCCGGTTGCCAGGGACGAGCCCCAAATCCTCGACCAGAACCCGCGCGATTCGGTTGGAGATGTCGAGCAACTCGCCATAGGTCCAGCTCTTGGCCTCGTAATGAAGCACGGGGCGGTCCTTGAATCCGCCGGCCACCATCTTGTCCAACAGTTCTTCCGCCACGTTAATATGGTTGGCATAGGCCGCCAATTCCGGGGTTCCCGAAAAGTCGAACATCGGCTGTTGTTCCGGTGGGGGAAGAAGGTCGCGAGCGTAGGTGTCCGAATAGGCGCTCGGGACGCCGCCTGGAACTTTACCGTCGGTCATAGGCTATCCTCCTCATCCGACAAAATAGAGGCCTTTAAATCTCCCAAAAGGGTATAGAGTTCCTCCGCCTGGCTGCGGCTCATCTCGCCCATCATGGCGGAAACCCAATCCTTGTGCCGGGGGATCATCTTGTCCAGCGCCGCCTCGCCGGCCCGGGTGAGCTTCACATGCTGGACCCGGCGGTCATCGGGCGACGGGTTGCGTTCCACCAGACCTTCGTCCACCAGCCGGTCAATTAGCGGCGTGATGTTGCCGTTGGAGACCATCAGCCGGCGGGACAATTCCCGCATGGGCTGGCCTTCCGGCGAACGGGCGATCTGCGCCAGCACATCGAAGCGCGGCAGGGTGGTGTTGAACTCGGTCCGCAGATTACGCCGAACTTTTTGTTCGATCAGATTGGTGCAGGTCAGCAGCCGCAACCAGACCCTAAGATCAATCCGATCATCGTCGGCGATGCCGCTTTCCAGGTCGGCAACCGTGGCAGGCTCCTTGAGGGGCGTGTCGTCCATGGCAGGGCGGCCTTATCTCGTTTCGGAAAATTAGTTTAAGTCTAAACAAAACGAGTCTAAAGCAATCCAGATTTCGAAACAAGCAAGGGGGAAGGATCGTCGTTGGAGAGCCATGAGGCGGCCACTTTATCCTTCCAATACGGCGCGCGATTTCCTACAACGGCTTTCCCCGACTGCGGAGAGGTGCCGGAGTGGTCGAACGGGGCGGTCTCGAAAACCGTTGTGCGCTTGCGTACCCAGGGTTCGAATCCCTGTCTCTCCGCCATTAATCCCATAGTCATAAGATTTCAAAGCCTTAGGTCCGCCTCATGATCACTCCAAGCGTCTTGCTACACCGGACGCTACACAGGAGCTGTCATGAAACTGCAC